>ERZ1034984.1899-NODE-1899-length-18103-cov-7.316157_pt1 | contig 18103 bp, 18 predicted proteins | sample MGYA00520589_ERZ1034984 | MGnify/ENA primary metagenome ERZ1034984 (study PRJEB33766, sample SAMN09781790) | gut metagenome | biome: gut microbiome | host: Homo sapiens | place: Madagascar | study: EMG produced TPA metagenomics assembly of the PRJNA485056 data... | reverse complement strand
ATTTTAAATATATGTTTAGTAATGGCATTGGATTTATTTTTAACAATACTATTTGTCATACTCATTCGTTTGCTAATAGCGGAAAGTTTTCTTACAACCTATTCAATAATATCATCTAATGAATGGTGGGAAAATATTCTTAACATTGCAAGAAAATGATGATTGCATTAAAAAACAGACTGATAATCTGTCAGTCTGTTTTTTGTATGAAAGTTATTGTTAATCAGTAGGGGCGTTCATCGGACGCCCGCTTTGATGAAATGATTTGTTTTACTAAAATGTTTTGATGTAATGAAAGTTGTGTATTATCCGTAGCGGTATTTATAAATATTCTTTACTTACGAACTCGGTTGTGTGGCGGTTTTACTGCACATTTTGCCGTCAACATCTGTGTAGTATTCGCCTTTGAGCAGAATTTGCGAAATCGGAACGATTTCGTAGCCCTCGGACTTGATTGCCTCGATTACCGTCGGCAATGCCTCGGGGGTATTTTTTGCACCGTTATGCATCAATATAATACTGCCGTTCCTGATTTTTTTCATAATATTCTGCTTTATCTGCTCGGGAGTAGGATCTTTCCAGTCGAGCGAATCGACATCCCATTGCACGCAATACATATTACAGCCGTTGACCGACTTTACAACATCATTGTTGTAATCGCCGTAGGGGGCACGGAACAGGGTGGGAGTTTTGCCCGTAAGCTCCTTGATTTTTTCGTTGCAGGACTGAATCTGACCGACCATATCGGACGATGACATTTGTGTCATATGCGGATGTGTGTTGCTGTGATTGCCCACATCGTGACCGTGCTTTGCAATATCCTTTACGCTGTCGGGATAATTCTTAACCCAGTCGCCCACAAGGAAAAATGTTGATTTCACCTTGTATTTGTCGAGAATTTCAAGCAGATGTTCGGTCTGCTCATTGCCCCATGCCGCATCAAACGACAGGGCAACCTGCTTTTTGTCCGTGTCAACATAGTAAATGGGAATTTCACGCTGAGCAGCCGCACTCTGAACGGCTCGAACGGTTGATGTGACTGCAATTGCCCCTGCAAGCACTCCGATTAAAAGACAGAATCCGATTGATATTAGATTTCGTTTTGTTATGATATACAAACGCATAAAATCCCCTCCATACCAAATTTATATGAAGGGGATTTTTATTTATTCATATTTTGTTTTAATTAGGTGCGTTCATTGGGCGATAGCAGTCAAGTTAACCCTCAACATGCCATTCAATGCCGTCTTTTGTGTCCTTGACAACAACTTTCATCTCTTTAAGCTTGTCACGGATAGCGTCGGCTGTCGCCCAATCCTTTTCGGCACGGGCTTTTGTACGCTGTGCAATAAGCTCTTCAACTTCCTTGGCAAAGTCATCGTCAGCGTCCGCTTTGTTGCTTTCGGGAACTTTTGTAAGGTCGAGTGAAAGCACCTTGTCAAATTCGCCGATTACATAAAGCTTTGTTGCATCGTCTGCGTCAGCCTTGAGAACATCATAAACGCAGGTGAGAGCAAGAGAAGTGTTGAGGTCGTTGTCAAGCGCCTCGCTAAATCCTTTTGTAAGCTCCTCAGCCTTTGCCATATCAGGCTCGCCGTCCCTTGAAAGAGCGGAAATTCTCTTTACAAGCTTGTTGTAGGCTGTGGCTGTGTTGTCAAGGTTGTCATATGAGAATGTGAGCGGCTTGCGGTAGTGGCTCTGGAGGCAGAACATTCTGTAAACAAGCGGATTGTAGCCCTTTTCTTCAAGAAGTGAAACTGTAAGGAAACCGCCCTTTGACTTGCTCATCTTGCCCCTTGCATCATTGAGATGAAGTACATGAAACCAGTACGGACACCACTTGTGACCGAGAAAAGCCTCGCTCTGTGCAATTTCGTTTGTGTGATGGGGGAAAGCATTGTCAATGCCGCCGCAGTGAATGTCAAGATATTCGCCGCAATGCTTGTAGCTGATGCATGAGCATTCGATGTGCCAGCCCGGATAACCTATGCCCCACGGACTGTCCCACTTGAGTTCCTGTGAATCAAACTTTGACTTTGTGAACCAAAGAACAAAGTCAGCCTTGTTACGCTTGTTTTCGTCCTCTTCAACGCTGTCACGAACACCGACAGCAAGATCGTCCTCATTCATATTGCCGAACACATAGTAGCTGTCGAGCTTTGAAGTGTCAAAGTAAACATTGCCGCCTGCAATGTAGGCATAGCCTTTTTCAAGCAGAACGGAAATCATATTAATAAAATCGTCAATGCAGTTTGTTGCAGGCTCTACAACATCGGGACGCTTGATGTTGAGCTTTTCGCAGTCGGCAAAAAATGCGTCTGTGTAGAACTTTGCAATCTCCATAACAGTTTTATGCTCACGCTTTGCGCCTGAAAGCATCTTATCCTCACCTGTGTCGGCATCGCTTGAAAGATGACCTACATCTGTGATGTTCATTACACGGTTTACATCATAACCCGAAAAACGAAGATACTTTTCAAGAACATCTTCCATAATATAGGTGCGAAGGTTGCCGATGTGGGCATAGTGATAAACAGTAGGACCGCAGGTGTACATATTAACCTTGCCGGGTGTGTGCGGTACAAATTCCTGCTTTGTCTGTCCGAGAGAATTATATAAAATCATTTGCTATTCCTCACTTTTTACATTTTCCTTTTTCAGCTCATCAAGCTGTTTTTGAAGTTCAAAAATTTTATGCTCAAGATTGCACAATGCAAGTGCAACCGGATCCGATACATGAATCTGGTCAAGGGTTTCACTGCGAACACCGTTGACTTTTACTACTCTTGCCGGAACGCCGACAGCCGTTGCATTCGGCGGAACTTCGCTTAAAACAACCGCACCTGCGGCAATTCTTGCGTTGTCACCAACCTTGAACGGACCGAGAACCTTTGCACCCGAGCCGACAAGCACATTGTTGCCGAGTGTGGGGTGTCTTTTTCCCGTTTCTTTGCCTGTTCCTCCGAGAGTAACATTCTGATAAATGGTGCAGTTGTCTCCTATTATTGTAGTTTCACCTATGACAACACCCATTCCGTGATCTATAAACAATCCCTTGCCGATGGTTGCACCCGGGTGAATCTCAATTCCCGTCTTGTGACGACTGCGTTGAGAAATCCACCTTGCAAGAAACTTTAGGTTGTGTCGCAAACACCAGTTGGCTTTTCGGTGAGAACGCACCGCCTTGAAACCCGAGTAGAGAAAAAACACCTCTGCTCTGCTCCTTGCGGCAGGATCACGCTCCATAACCGCATCAATATCCGCTTTCAGGGTTTTAAACACGCAATCACCCTCCTGTCAAGACCGTGAGAGTCTGTTCTCAGGTCTGAGAAATAAACTGTCTGTTTTGAATTATATATACAACGCCCGAAATGATTGTGAATACAACCGAAATCCAGATGAGAATTTCTCCCACCACAAAGAAAATCGGTTCAAATGTTGCCGTGTTTATAAAATTAAGTCCGACTTCGGGCAGTTCAAGCACGATTTGCATTGCAATTACTGCAATTATAGCAATCATCTGTGAAAGCGTCTTTGCTTTGCCCCACATATTAGCGGCGACAACCTTGCCTTTTGAGGCGGCAATCAGCCGTATTGAGGTGACGGAAAATTCACGGAAAAGCACGATTATGACCGCAACGCAGTCACATATTCCAAGCTGTACAAAGCACAGAAATGCGGCAAGCACAAGAATTTTGTCTGCAAGCGGATCTGCAAATTTTCCGAAGTTTGTAACAAGACCGTTTTTTCTTGCAATTTTTCCGTCAAACATATCTGTGAGTGACGCCATTACAAAAATAATCATAGCAACTGCATTGTTGAGCGGAAAATCCGCAAGAAGTGCCGCCACAAAGAACGGAACAAGAATTATTCGTCCTACTGTCAGTTTATTTGGTAAGTTCATTTTATGTGCCTTTCAAAGTTAAATATTATGAAATTGCTGAGTCTTTTAGCCACTTAGTCGATCTTGCCGACAAATTCACCGACAGGATCGCAGCCTGTGTAATCGGTTACACGCACCTTGACAAAATCTCCTGCCTTTGGCTTTTCACCGCCACAGGTGAAGAATACACAGCCGTCAACCTCGGGGGCGTCGGCATAGCTTCTGCCGAAGAAACATTCGGCAAGCTTGTCAAAGCCTTCAACAAGAACTTCAATCTCTTTGCCAACAAGGCTTTCACAGTATTCAGCCATAACCTGCTGTTGATGCTCCATAATAATATCGGCACGCTTCTGCTTGATTTCTTCGTCAATTTGGTCGGGCATTTCAGCTGCCTTTGTATCCTCCTCGGGAGAGTAGGCAAAACAGCCGAGTCGCTGAAACTTCATATCGGCGGCAAACTCTGCAAGCTCATTGAACTGCTCCTCGGTTTCACCCGGGAAACCTGTAATAAAGGTTGAGCGGAAGATTACATTCGGAATTTTATCCTTAATCTTATTCATAAGTGCAGTAAGGCTTTCTCTGTCACCGTGACGGTTCATTCTGCGGAGAACATCCCCGTCACAATGCTGGAGCGGAATATCCATATATTTTACAATCTTATCTTCACTTGCAATTGTGTCAATAAGCTCGTCTGTAATTCTGTCGGGATAGCAGTAGAGAACCCTTATCCATTTAAAGCCGTCAATCCTACAAAGTCTTCTGAGAAGCTCTGCAAGCATCGGTTTGCCGTATTTATCCTCACCGAAACGGGTTGTGTCCTGAGCAATGACATTGAGTTCCTTGACTCCACGCTCAGCAAGACCTTCCGCCTCTTTTACAACATCTTCAATATCTCTGCTGCGGAATCTTCCTCGAATCATCGGGATTGCACAGTAGGAACAACGGTTGTCGCAACCCTCGGCAATTTTGAGATAAGCGGTGTAGGGGGGAGTTGAAAGAATTCTTCCGCCCTCAAGCGGCAGACAAACCTTGTCGGGAAAGCTTTCGCACTTCTGTCCGTCAAGTGTTTCCAAAACGATGTCTGCGATAGTTTCGTTAGCACCGATTCCGATAACCGAGTCAACCTCGTAAAGCTGTTCGGAAATTTCCGACTTATATCTTTGAGCAAGACAGCCTGTTACGATGATTGCCTTGATTTTGCCCTCGTCCTTGAGCTTGCCGAGTTCGATAATTTCGTTAATGCTTTCCTGCTTTGCACTTTCGATAAATCCGCAGGTGTTTACAATTACTGCGTCCGCATCTGCCGGATCATTCACAATAATAAATCCTCTGTTCTTGAGTGTGTACAAAAGCATCTCGGCGTCAACCTGATTTTTTGCACAACCGAGTGATACAATGCCTACTTTATAATTCATAATCAGTCTTCCTCTGTGTATTCTCTGAGGACGGTCTTAATGTCATCCCATCCGTATCCGAGCCTTTGCAGAGCGGCAACGGCTCTTCGCCTTATTTTTTCATCATTTATGTTTTTATATTTTCTGTCGATAACCGCCCTTATTCCGTCACACGGATCAAAGTCGATTTCTTCGATAATCTCTTCTGCAAGTTCACGGTCAATTCCCTTTTGAACAAGCTGTCTTACTGCACCTCTCGGAGCATTATGTTTTGAAAACAAAAGCTGTTCGGCATATCGTCTTGAAAAGTTTTCGTCATTAACAAGACCGAGTTCTTCCATTCGCTCAACAGCCTTTTCCGCCGATTCCTCGTCACAGGTGCGTTTGATTTTGTCGGTGAGTTCTTTTTTTGAGTGGTCACGATAGGAAATAAGCCACAAAGCCTTTTCCTTTGCACGGCGCTCATTGCTTAGCCTGATAATCTCGTGCAGCTCCTCGTCATCAATCTCTCTGCCGACATCAAATCGGTTTTCAATAACTGTGCGTGCGTCAAGATTCATAACATATTCGCCGTCAATGTAGAGCGCACACATCGCCTTTCTTCGTGGTTCAACTGCGGTTATAAGCATCAGTCGTCAACCAGAACATCAATTTTTGCACCGCTCTTTTTCTCTGTCTTATCCGCAGAATCAGGCTTGATTTCTTGGTTTGCAGACGGAACTTCGGTAATTTTTACCTTTGGAGCAGGCTTTTTGCGTTCATAAAGCTTGTCAATATTTTCCCAGAGTTTCTTCTCAATTTCAGCAGCAAGCTCCTTGTCGGTTTTGAGAAGTTCCTTGACCTTGTCACGTCCCTGTCCGAGTCGTCTGCCGTCATAGCTAAACCATGCTCCTGCTTTTTGAACAACCTCAGCCTTTACGGCAAGGTCAAGAAGTTCGCCCTCACGGGAAATGCCTTCACCGTACATAATATCAAATTCAGCTTCACGGAACGGAGGAGCAATCTTGTTTTTTACAACCTTTGCTCTTGTGTGTGAACCGACCATTTCACCGCCTGATTTAAGGGTTTCAACTCTTCTTATATCAATACGAACGGAGCTGTAGAACTTGAGCGCACGACCACCGGTTGTTACTTCGGGGTTGCCGTAAACAACACCGACTTTTTCACGCAACTGGTTGATGAAGATTGCAACGCAGTTTGATTTTGAAATTGCACCTGCGAGTTTACGCAGTGCTTGTGACATAAGTCTTGCGTGCAGACCTACATGGCTGTCGCCCATTTCACCCTCAATTTCAGCCTTTGGAACAAGAGCGGCAACAGAGTCGATTACGATAACATCAATCGCACCGCTTCGGATAAGCGCCTCTGCAATTTCAAGAGCGTCTTCACCGGTGTCGGGCTGTGAAACGAGGAGTGAATCAACATCAACACCGAGAGCCGCCGCATATGTCGGATCGAGTGCATGCTCAACATCAATAAATGCAACATTGCCGCCGTTTTTCTGTCCCTCTGCAATGCAGTGGAGAGAAAGTGTTGTTTTACCCGAAGATTCAGGTCCGTAAATTTCAACAATTCTTCCGCGGGGAAGTCCGCCGATTCCGAGTGCAATATCAAGCGAAAGCGAACCTGTTGAGATGTGTTCAATGTTCATATGTTTATTTTCGCCAAGACGCATTACAGCACCCTTGCCGAACTGTTTTTCAATTTGTGTGAGCGCAGTTTCAAGCGCTTTGTTTTTATCTACTGCCATTTTATATACCTCCGTACTCCGCAAAGGGAGCTGATGTTTTTCGGTCTGTAACATAACCGTCACTTCAACGGTGGTTATGTTCACACTAAGATTATAAAATATGTGAGTGGAAAATGCAATAATTTGGCGGTAATTTTATCGAACAAAATTTCTAAAATCAGAGCAAAGTCCCAATAATCGCCCTCTGCACACCGCCAAAGTCAAGTGAAATTTTAAAATCCGAAAAGCCTTTGTCAGTCATAAGTGCCTTTACTGCGTCAGCCTGATTTTCTCCGAGTTCAAATGCAAGCGCACCGCCTTTTTTGAGTTTTCTGCTCCAACGGCTCACTATTTCACGGTAAAAATTGTAACCGTCCTCGCCGCCGTCAAGTGCAAGTCTTGGTTCAAGCCGAACTTCTTTTTGAAGTGTTTCGATGTCGGCTGATTTTATATAAGGCGGATTTGAAACAATGAGGTCAAGCTCACCGTCTGCGAATGTTTCGCAGATTTCGAGAGCGTCAGCCATAACAGGCTTTACTGACGAATTGTTTTCTTTTACATTTGTTTCAAGATATGAAAAAGCGGTTTCGTCAATTTCAACTGCCGTAACTTTTGCACCCGAAATTTTATCAAGTGCGACGGCAATTGCACCGCTGCCCGAACAGAGGTCAACCGTTTTTTTGTCGGTTCTGTTTTTGAGAAAATCAATGCAGAGATTGACAACCACTTCCGTGTCATCACGGGGAATGAGCACGCCTCTGCCCACCTTAAAATCGAATCCCATAAAGCTCCATTCGCCGAGAATATATTGCAACGGCTCGCCTGAAATTCGTTTTTCTATAAATTTTAAAAAGTTATGCGAACAGTTTTCATCGGCTTTATCAGTTTTGTGTATGATAAAGCCGATTCTGTCAAGCGAAAAAGCCTTTTGTAAAAGACTTTGCGCCTCAAATTTTGAATTTTCAATATTATTATTCTCAAGCAGTTTAAGTCCGCTTTGATAAATTTCGTTTACAGTCATTACTTGCTTACAATGTCCGAGCCGTCCTCGGGGATAACAGCCTTGATAGCCTCGATTGCAACTTCAATCATAGTGTCGTCAGGCTCTTTTGTTGTGATTCTCTGCGCCCAAAGTCCGGGAGCGGCAATGATTCTTGTTACGGCATTGTCGTGCTTACCGCAGATTTTGATAAGCTCATAGCCGACTCCGCATGAAACGGGGAGAAGAAGAATCTTGAATACAGGTCTTAAAAATCCGATGCCGAACGGTGCAACAGGAACGAAAAGACCGACAAGGATGCCGACAATCAGCATAAGAACCATAAAGCTTGTTCCGCATCTCGGGTGAAAACGGCTCTGCTTTTTAACATTTTCAACTGTGAGTTCTTCTTCGTTTTCGTAACAGAAAATTGTCTTGTGCTCGGCACCGTGGTACATAAACACCCTTTTCATTTCTGTCATTTGTGAACATACTATAATATAAAGTAAGAAAAGAACAATCTTGAGAACGCCCTCAAAAACAGACTTCCAGAAAACAGCGTTTCCGCCGTCACCCTTGAAAGCGGGTACAACATTTGCACTGAGGTCAAACAGGAAAGAGGGGACAAAGAAGAAAAGTCCCACGGCAAGCGCAACACCGAGGATTGACGCAATTACCATCATAACCTTAACAAGCTTGTCGCCGAATTTATCGTCAAGCCATTTTTCAAACTTTGACGGTTCTTCTTCAATTTCGGTTGATTCAATTGCCTTATCGGCAGAGAGCATAAGTGCTTTGTAGGAAAGTCGCATTGAGTCAATAAGACCTGCGATTCCTCTTAAAAACGGAAGCTTGAAAAGCTTACATTTTGAGGGAATTGTGTTTATGCTTATATCCTCGCTGTAAATCTTGTCGGGTGCGGTACGAACACACACGGTTGTGCGTTTCGGACCTCTCATCATAATGCCTTCAATCAGGGCGCTGCCGCCGATTGAGGTGATTTTTTTAGTAGTATTTTTAGCCATTAGCTGTTCCTTTCTGTATTAGGCTGCACAGAGAAATAAGATTAAAGCTTAATGTTTTCGGGAAGTGAGTTTTCACTGCCCTCTTTATATACAGGGAAGGTGAGCGTTACGGTTGTGCCGACACCCTCTCCGCTTTCGATATCAAGTGAACCGTTGTGGAGGTTCATAATCTCATCGGCAACCGCAAGTCCGATTCCCGAACCGCCGACAGTCTGGTTTGCTTTGTAGAATTTTTCCTTAACCTTTGGAAGATCCTCGGCAGAAATTCCGCAACCCGTGTCGGTTATTACAATCTTGATAATATCGGGTTCATCTTTGCTGTAGATTACCTGAGCGGCAACAACACCGCCCTTTGGTGTGTATTTCAACGCATTGTCAAGCACATTGAGGAAAACCTGCTTGAGCCTGTTTTTATCGCCGTAAACGGCAGGATAAACAACCTCGGGTTCATCATAAAGAAGATGCTTGCCCTCTGTAACGGCTCTTTCCTTTAAGAAGTAAACCGCATCGTCAAATTCGGCAAGAATGTCAAGCTTTTCCTTGATGAGCTTCATTCTTCCGCTCTGAATACGGCTGAAGTCAAGAAGCTCTTCTACAATGCTTGTAAGGCGTGAGCTTTCGCTGATAATAACTCCCATACCACGGTCAAAGGTTTTGCGGTCAAGCTTTCCTCTTTCGGAAAGCTGCATTGTTTCAGCCCAGCCCTTAATCGCCGTAAGCGGAGTACGCAACTCGTGTGATACTCGTGAAATAAAATCGTTTTTCATCTGATCGGCTGTCTGCAAATCAAGAGCCATATCGCTTATTGCATCGCAGAGGTCGCCGATTTCATCATCGTATTTGTACTCAATCTTCTTTACCTGTGAAAAATCGCCGTGGGCAATCTTGCTTGAAATCTCCGAAAGTTTTCTTATCGGGGCAACGATTGAACGGATAAACATAAGTCCCGACAATATTACAAGGGCGATGATAACAAGACCGCACGCAATAACTGCCGCAGAAACAAGCACAATTGCCGTGTTGACCTGTTCCATGGAAACAATGTATCTTACCGCACCTACGCAGGTTCCGTTTTCGTTGGTGATGATTCTTGTCAGGCTCATTGCACTTTCGTTCGATGAAAGCTTGCCGTTCCAATATGCACAGCCGTTTTCGTTTGAGAGTGCGTCATTAAAATCGGGAATCTGCTCGTTGTCATCGGGGGTGAATCCTGTTGAAGTCATGACAACTCTGCCGGAGGAATTGATTACAAGAACCTCCATTTCTTCTTTTTTGTCAAAGTTTTCAACATAATCACGGGCAGACGCCGTAAATGAGGTTGAACTGTCGCTCTGAAATCCCGAAAAGACAAGTGAAAGTTCGTTGCTTTTTGTGTTCAGGTTCTGTTCAACGCTGTTTTGAAAAATATATGTAACAATGAAAATAAGGCTGACAACAATAAGGATTATAATTGTCAGTATAACGCTCAATGTGTTGAGCATCCATCTTTTTGAAATACCCTTAAAAATTGTTGCCGCCCTCCTCTTTAGATTGTATAAATTTTATACAGGCTGTTTTGCAAAGTTATTCGCCTGAATCCCACTTGTAGCCGAGTCCCCAAACCGTGATGATATGTTTAGGATTCGAAGGTTCGTCCTCAACCTTCATTCTGAGTCTGCGGATATTAACATCGACAATTTTATCCTCGCCGACATAAGCGTCTCCCCATACATGGTTGAGAATGTCGATTCTGTCAAGAGCAACACCCGGATTCGAGAAGAAGTACTCCATAATCTGGAATTCAACCTGTGTGAGTTCAATCATCTTTCCGCTCTTCATAAGCGCACGGTTGCGAAGATTGAGTGTGAACTCGCCCGATTTAAGCTCTTCTTTAAAGTTGTTTTCGGAATGTGATTGCGCAAGCGCAACTCTTCTGTAGAGTGAATCAACTCTTGCAAGAAGCTCACTCGGTGAGAAAGGCTTTGTAACATAGTCGTCTGCACCGAGCATAAGTCCTGTTACCTTGTCCATTTCCTGAGTTTTTGCCGAAAGCATAATAATTCCGATTCCGCCGTTGCGGTTTCTCAGCTCCTTACAAACCTGAAAACCGTCAATACCCGGCATCATAACATCAAGAATCGCAACATCAAAATCGCCGTTGTTTTCTTCATATTTCTGCAAAGCCGCCTCGCCGCAGTCTGCCTCAACTACATCGTAGCCTGCCCTTGTAAGATTGATAACGACAAAGTCACGAATTGCCGCTTCATCCTCACAAACAAGAATTTTTTTCATATCAAAACCTCCGTTGCTGTGATCAGATTCCCGACTGATCAAGTGTGGAAAAACCTGTCTTGATTTCGTCATCACTTAGCGAAATCTGTGTGTCGGGATTTATATTATTAAATGTGTATGCATATTTATCGTCTTTTGTAATCAGCGTAAAATCATCCGATTTGCCCGATTCCCATTCGCTTACGGGGAACACCTTTATTTCAAAAAGCTCCGTGTCAAGCTTAGTGCCGTTCCATGCATAGAATGAGGTGGTTTCGCTTTCAAGGTCGGTAATTGCCGTAACCTTGTTTTCGCTCCACTTATCGGCATAGTTCATCATAAACATATAATCGTAATTTATGATTACCGCCTGTTTTGCAACAAGCGCCTCCTTGGGTGCGTCAAAGCTGTTCCAAATGATTTTGTCGGCATAAATATTTTTGCTGTCACCGCTCTGTTTCGGCAGATCAAGCGTAACGGGAATTTCAAGCTTTCCGTCCTTGTCAATGTCCGAACAGATGACCTGCGATGAACGCCGGGTTATATTTTTTGCTTTTTCTTTAAAAAGAGGATTACGCAGAATTGCAAGGTCACGGCTGTAAAAAATAACCTGTGTGTTCGTAACCTCATTTGCGGAAGTTCCGTCAACGACAATTCCCGTAATATCGTTATCAAGCTTTGTAACGGCAATGTTCTTGTACTTTACAACATTCGGATCCATGTTTGCCATTGCTTTGGCATACAGGCTTTTGCTGTCCTCGTTGTAATCAAGCATTGACGCAAGAGCCTCGTTTTCGGTTGTGTAGAGAACAAGCGACATAATCTCGCTTGTTCCGTCATTGTCAAAATCCCCCGTAACAAAGCTTGAACAGCTTTGTCCCGAACCCACTTCGTTTGTCTTGCCTTCCGAGTAGGAGTAGCAGGAAAGCTTGCCGACATTCGGAGTGTAGGTTGTTGAATTAACGATGATTTCAGCCTTTCCGTTGCCGGTTAAATCCGCAAAGTCAACGCTGTCAATATCGGTGGTTTCAAAGATATTGTCGGACGCAATTTCCCACGAATTGTCTTTTGAGTACATGACAAGCATATGAACCGAAGAAGTTTCGGCGCTGTTGCGAAAAAATGCAACAGCCTCGTTGCTGTCGTTTCCGTCAAGGTCGGTCATGATGATTGCACTGCGGAATTTTCCGTTTTTAGGATATTTCAGCGTATAACCGCTGTCAGCCGTTTTGGCAATAAGCTGTTCAATTTCAGCCTCATCTCCGACTGCCTTAGGAGGGCGAAGAAGATTTTCTGCGCTGAAATCCGTGATGTTGCAACCGCTCAAACCGACAAGCATTGAACCGAGAACCAAAGCCGAAATCAGCTTTTTAATCTTCACAAAAATCCCTCCCGTCTTTATTTATGGGGCTGTCAAGGCTTTTGTCTTGCAATAAGATACTTGATTTTTATGCCCTCTTCGGAGAACATTTTTTCATGCTCTGTTTCAATATTATCGGTAACATCGCTTGCGTGCAAATCACGGGTGAGATACAAAATTTCATATCCGCTCTGCTCAAAGTATTCAAGACTTTCGTCAAACAGCTCGTCATCATCGGTTTTGAAACGGATTTCGCTGTCAGGCTTCAAGAATGTTTTGTACATTTCAAGCTTTTTGTAGTATGTAAGTCTGCGCTTTTTGTGTTTTGCTCTCGGCCACGGATTGCAGAAGTTGATGAAAAGTCTGTCAATCTTATCGTCAGCCGTAATGATTTTGTCAAGCATTTCAACATTGTATTTTACAAGTAAAAGATTTGTAATATCATCCTGCGTTTTGCCTGCATCCTCAAAAAGCTTTACAATTGTTCTTCTGCCGACGCCGAGCATATCAACCTTGATGTCAAGTGCGATAATGTTTTTGTCGGGATTTTTAAGCGCAAGCTGTCCCGCAAAACCGCCCTTGCCGCAGCCGATTTCAAGATACAACGGCTGTTCCTTTTTGAAAGTCTGCATCCATTTTCCGGCGTTTTCTTCTGGATTCTTTACATAAAAATTGCAAACGGAAAGCTCCGGTTCTGCCCATTTCTTTTTTCTGATTCTCATAATACCTCATTTTGCGGTGCGTACAGACGGCGCACTACCACATATAGTAATTTACCGTATCATTATATCAAATTGTAACAAATTATGCAACAAATATTTTGATAATGATGCTTACAGGTTAAATAAATTTAATCATATCGTCACAGGATTGCGATTTTGTAAAAACAATCTCGGAAAATTCTTTTGAAAGCTTGTTTACAAGCGGTAAAATTACAATATCTTCACTTTTGAAGTGACCTGCGTCAATAATGTCAATTCCGAGTGAATTTGCGGCGATAATCTCATGGTGCTTGATTTCTCCCGTGACAAGCACATCAACACCCGCCAAAGCCGCATCAAACACATTTGAACCGCCTGCACCAGACGATACGGCAACCTTTTTAACCCTGTCTTTAATGTCGGTGTAGCGAAGTCCCTTGCAGTCAAGATTTTTCTTTGCAAGCTTTGCAAAATCGTGAATATCGGTTTCGCTTTCAAGCTCGCCCGTGAACATACACTCGCCAAGTTCCGACAGCACGGGGTTTTTGACTCCGAGTGCGTCTGCAAGACAGATGTTTACTCCGAACTTTTCTCCGAGATCAAGGTTGGTGTGCATACAAACGGCGGAAATGCCTTTTTGTGCAAGCAGATAGGGAACGGAAGAAGGCGAAAGCCTTTTTATAGGGGCAAAAATTACGGGATGATGACTGATAATCAGCTCACATCCCAGACTTTCCGCCTCATTCACAACATCTTCCGTAATGTCAAGAGCGACAAGCACACGGCTTACGGCTGTGTATTTGTCGCCCACAATAAGCCCTGCGTTGTCAAAACTCATCTGAGTTGCACAGGGCGCAAATTCTTCAAAAAAATTAAGTATATCGTTTATGGTTTTCACTTAAAGCTCTCCTCAAGAATGCGTGCGGTTTCGGCACAGACAGGGTTGCCCTTAGCCTGTTTTAAAAGTCTGCGCACACAGCCTTCAATAAATCTGCGGTGCATGGAGTTGTTCTTCGGATCAAGCCCGTAAAGAAAAAGGTCGCTTTCGGATACCGTGCAAACCTCACCACTGTATTCGGCAAGAATTACATTGTAGCACTTGTTTGCGGCAGTACAGCAGTCACGCTTGATAACGCTGAAACCGTTTGCAAACAGCCAACGCATAAGCTCTTCACTTTTGGTCATAGGCTGAAGAATAAAGTGCTTTGACCTGTCCTTTGAAAACTCCCAGTTTTCGATAATCTGCGAAATGAGTTCTCCGCCCATTCCTGCAATTACTATGTCATCAGCCTCATCGCCCGAAATTTTTTCAAGACCGTTTGAAAGTCTTGCTTCAATTCGATTGTTAAGACCGCTGTTGTTAATTGTTTCAATTCCCCGTTCAAGGGGCAGGGGGTTGATGTCTGCGGCAATCGCTGTGTCGCATCTGCCAATACGGCACAGCCATACCGGAAGATAGGCATGGTCTGTGCCGATATCGGCAACCTTTGCTCCGTCACGCACAAAGTCCGCACAAAGCGCAAGACGGTTATCAAGCGAAAAATCAGATGCGCCGTTCATTATGCAATTGCTTTGTTAAGGTCTGCAACGAGTGCGTCTGCGTCTGCACCGTGTACCATACAAGCCTCTTCAATCGTTTCGCCTCGTGATGCAGGACAGCCAAGGCAGTGCATACCGATGCTGAAGAAAAGCTCTGCTGTGTCGGGGTACTGATCAAGAACATCACCGATTATTGAATTCTTTGTAATTTCCATTATAAAAAACCTCCTGTGTCATGAAACTGCAACATCGCTTTGATGTCACACTATAGTAGTATAGCATAAAGCCGTACTTTTTAAAAGTGATATTTTTAATTTTTGTGTAAGGTATAGGTCTTATTTTGCCCAATATTTGCGGTCAAGACTGCGGTATTGAACCGCCTCAAGAACATGCTCGGAGCGGATTATTTCCGACTCGTCCAAATCGGCAATGGTTCTTGCAACTTTCAAAACCCTGTCATACGCTCTTGCGGTAAGTCCAAGACTTTCAAAAGCGTCTTTGAGCGTCTGTTCAGCCTCTTTATCAATTATGCAGACTTTTTCAAACTGCTCTGCGTTAATTTTTGCGTTGCAGGTTGTTTTACTGCCCTTAAATCTTTCACGCTGAATTTCTCTTGCTCTGTCGGCTCTCTTTTTGATGTCGGCTGAACATTCGGCAGATGAAGCGTCACGCAGTTCTTCAAATTTCACGGCAGGCACTTCTACATGGATATCAAAACGGTCGAGAAGCGGACCGGAAATGCGGTTGAGGTAGCGTTTTACCTTCTGTTCCGAACAGGTGCATTTTCTTGTCGGATCACCGTAATATCCGCACGGACATGGATTCATTGCGGCAACCACCATAATCGAACACGGATAGGTGCATTTCTGACCTGCTCTTGAAATTGTGATAGAGCCGTCCTCAATCGGCTGACGGAGTACCTCAAGCGCCGTTCTTGAAAATTCGGGCAGCTCGTCAAGAAACAGCACACCGTTGTTTGCAAGTGAAACCTCACCCGGTCTGATAGTTCCCGTACCTCCTCCGCCGAGTCCTACGGGCGTTACCGTGTGGTGAGGCGAACGGAACGGCCGTGTTGTGATAAGTCCGTCATGCTTTAGCGTTCCTGCAATTGAGTGGATTTTTGTCGTTTCAATCATTTCGTCAAAGCTCATATCGGGCAGAATTGACGGAACTCGTTTTGCAAGCATACTTTTGCCCGAACCCGGAGGGCCTATGAGCAGAATATTATGACCGCCGGCAGCGGCAATTTCAAGCGCACGCTTCACCTCAAGCTGACCCTTTACCTGGGAAAAATCCGGAATGTAGTCCCGTTCTTCCGTGGGAGAATGTGTATTCGGCTTTGCGGGTACAGGTTCGAGAATGTGATTGAGATAATCTTTCAGTTGAAGAATGTTGTCAATACCATACACTTCAATTCCGTCAACAACAGCACCCTCGCTTGCGTTGGCTTTCGGAACATAAATTTTCTTTATACCGCATTCCTTCGCCTTGATTACCATGGGCAGAACTCCGTTGATTCCTCTGACTTCTCCCGAAAGCGAAAGCTCGCCGATGAATGCGCAGTCGGAGATGTTGCTCTTAATCTGATTGAGCAGTATAAGAATTGCAACCGCAATCGGCAAATCGTAAATAGGTCCTTCTTTTTTGATATCGGCAGGGGCAAGGTTCACGGTCATATGTGCGGCAGGGTATCTGAATCCGCAGTTCTTTAATGCACTGAGAACCCTGTCCTTGCTCTCACGCACGGCGGCGTCGGGCAGACCGACCATATCAAATTCCCGTGTGCCGTTGTACATTGACGCCTCAAGTTCAACCTTGTAGCCGTCCATACCGCTCACGCCAAAACTGTTGCAGGTAACAACCATAAAAATTCCCCCGAACCGATAAATAAAAATCGTAATAAATTAATAATATAAAGTATAACATTTTCTGCTTCTCTTAACAAGTTTCATAATGTATGTAATTCTGACTTTATTTCAGCTATTTTGCACAAATAATTTCCATATCATAATGCAATATTACAGAAATTGCTTTCGGGTTGTTGACATTTGTGCGTTTTTGTTATACTATTAAGCGTATAAGAATAAGTATTAGGGGCAGGTTATGACCGAATTGCAAAAATCCTACGGTACTTTATCCGACGCACAGCTTGCAAATTTTGTGAGTCTTGGTGATGACCGTGCTTTTGATGAGCTTGTCGTAAGATATCTTGACACAATCAGCATAATTGCACGAAAGTTTTCGGCAGAGGGTTATGAACACAATGACTTTGTTCAGGAAGGACTTGTGGGACTGCTTTGTTCCTGCAAAGCCTTTGACCAAAACGGCGGTGCAAGCTTTAAAAGCTATATGTCGGTTGTTGTTGAAAGAAGATTTATTTCGATAATCAGACGGGGAGAACAGAAAAAAGCCATTCCCTCATCAAGCATTGTTCCGATGGACGATGTGGGCGAGTCAATTGAAGATTCCGCCAAAACTCCCGAAGAACTTTTGATGTGCAGAGAACAGCTTGACCAGTTGCTGTTGCGACTTCAAAGTGTGCTGTCAAAGTCCGAATACGATGTTCTTATGCTCTACGGCAACGGCTTGAGCTATAAGGAAATTGCCGAAAGGCTTTCCGTAACCGAAAAGGCGGTTGACAATGCCTTGCAAAGAGCAAGGAAAAAGGTTCACGGCGGTCTGAATGTCGGTTGAGCGGTGAACCGAAAATTAATATTTGTCCTTAACAGTATTGCGGTGCAACTCCGCACGGGGCAACAAACTAACCTCCGAGAGGTAGAAAAAGAGAGGTAAATACCAATGTACGAAGATAAGACACTTGTCTGCAAAGAATGCGGAAACGAATTTGTTTTTACTGCAGGAGAGCAGGAATTTTACGCTGAAAAGGGTTTCACAAACGAACCGCAGCGTTGCAAGGCTTGCAGACAGGCTCGTAAAAATGCTGCCAAGACAGAGAGAGAATTCTTTGAAACCGTTTGCGCTGAATGCGGCGGAACTGCAAAGATTCCTTTCAAGCCTGTTGAAGGCAAAAGCTACTATTGCAGCGAATGTTTTGCAAAAAGAAAAGCAGCTGAATAATTAATTGAATTTTTATTGTTTTAGTTTAATTTCTCGTAACTGAGGTTAAATATTTTAATTTTAAAAGCTTGATTATCTTCAGACTAATTTCAAATTTAAAAAGCTAAACACAAAAACGGTGGGCATCTGCTCACCGTTTTTTATATTTTTAAGATAGTATTGCAA
>ERZ1034984.1898-NODE-1898-length-18103-cov-10.061558_pt1 | contig 18103 bp, 12 predicted proteins | sample MGYA00520589_ERZ1034984 | MGnify/ENA primary metagenome ERZ1034984 (study PRJEB33766, sample SAMN09781790) | gut metagenome | biome: gut microbiome | host: Homo sapiens | place: Madagascar | study: EMG produced TPA metagenomics assembly of the PRJNA485056 data... | reverse complement strand
CCAGGAAAGAAAGTATATCCTTGGATTGCAAAGACCAGACTTTCTACTCCGGGTGTAGCATTGATTTCCCCGCCACCACATCATGATATTTACTCTATCGAAGACTTAGAGCAGTTAATCTATGACTTAAAGAATTCTAATAAAGATGCCAGAATTTCTGTAAAATTGGTATCTGAAGCCGGAGTTGGTACCGTAGCAGCCGGTGTTGCAAAGGCAGGTGCACAGGTAGTATTGATTTCCGGTTATGATGGAGGAACCGGTGCGGCACCGGGAAGTTCTATCCACAATGCAGGACTTCCTTGGGAGTTAGGACTTTCTGAAACACATCAGACTTTGATTATGAATGGACTTCGTAATAAAGTAAGAATTGAAACAGATGGTAAGTTAATGACCGGACGTGATGTAGCAGTAGCAGCAATGTTAGGAGCAGAAGAATTTGGATTTGCAACCGCTCCATTGGTAACACTTGGATGTGTAATGATGCGTGTATGTAATCTGGATACCTGTCCGGCAGGTATTGCAACTCAGAATCCGGAACTAAGAAAACGTTTCAGCGGAAAACCAGAATATGTTATGAACTTTATGAAGTTTATTGCAGAAGACTTAAGAGAGTATATGGCAAGACTTGGTGTTCGTACAGTAGACGAGCTGGTTGGAAGAGGAGATCTCTTAAAAGTACGCGAGGACTTAACAGAGCGTGAAAAGGAATTGGATTTATCCAAGATTATCAATAATCCTTTTGCTGGTCCAAAGGAAAAAGTCACTTTTGATCCAAAACAGGTATATGACTTTGAATTGGAAAAGACCAAGGATGAAACTGTCTTGATGAAACAGTTAAAGACAGCATTAGAGAATAAGCAGAAACGAAGCATTGATGTAGAAGTAACCAATACAGACCGTTCCTTTGGTACAATCTTTGGTTCTGAAATTACAAAACGATATGATGATACCTTAGAGGAAGATACCTTTATTGTAAAATGTACCGGAGCCGGTGGACAGAGCTTTGGAGCATTTATTCCAAAGGGATTAACCTTAGAGCTTGTAGGTGACAGCAATGACTACTTTGGTAAGGGACTCTCTGGTGGTAAATTAGTAGTATATCCACCAACAGGTGTAAATTACAAACAGGATGAAAATATCATTATCGGTAACGTTGCAATGTATGGAGCAACCAGTGGTAAAGCATTTATCAATGGTGTTGCCGGAGAACGTTTCTGTGTTCGTAACTCTGGAGCAAATGCAGTAGTAGAAGGTGTTGGTGACCACGGCTGCGAGTACATGACAGGTGGACGTGTAGTTGTTCTTGGTAAAACAGGAAAGAACTTTGCAGCTGGTATGAGCGGTGGAATTGCTTATGTACTGGATGAAGACAATGACTTGTATACAAGAATTAACAAAGAAATGGTATTTTCAGAAGAAATTACATCTAAATATGATGTTATGGAATTAAAGGATATGATTAAAGAACATGTGTCTCTTACAAATTCCATAAAAGGAAAAGAGATTCTGGATAACTTCAGTGAATATCTGCCGAAGTTTAAGAAAATCGTACCTTATGATTATAACCGAATGATGATGGCAATTGTTCAGATGGAAGAAAAAGGATTGAGTTCTGAACAGGCACAGATTGAAGCATTTTACGCAAATACAAAGAATTAAGGAGGGAACGCAAAATGGGAAAACCAACAGGATTTATGGAATATGAAAGACAGACATCAGAGGCGGTAGCACCAAAAGAGCGTATCAAGAACTTTAACGAGTTCCATACCCCTCTGTCAATGGAAGAACAACGTAAACAGGGCGCACGCTGCATGGCATGCGGTGTGCCGTTCTGTCAGGCAGGCATGGAGATTATGGGAATGACCTCCGGTTGCCCACTGCACAATCTGGTACCGGAATGGAACGATTTGGTATACACCGGAAACTGGGAACAGGCATACAATCGTTTGACAAAAACCAATAACTTCCCAGAGTTCACTTCAAGAGTTTGCCCGGCACTTTGTGAGGCTGCTTGTACTTGCGGACATTATGGGGAACCGGTTTCAGTAAAGGAAAATGAACACGGAATTATTGAGTATGCATATGAAAATGGATTTGCGGCAGCAAAACCACCAAAGGTAAGAACCGGTAAAAAGGTAGCAGTAATTGGTTCCGGCCCGGCAGGACTTGCGGCAGCAGATCAGTTAAATAAACGTGGACATTTGGTAACTGTATATGAAAGAGATGACCGTGTGGGTGGACTTTTAATGTATGGTATTCCGAATATGAAACTGGAAAAACAGATTATTGATCGTAAAATCGATGTAATGAAAGAAGAAGGCGTTGAATTTATTACAGGCGTAAATGTGGGAAAAGATATCAAACCTGCAAAACTGTTAAAGGATTATGACCGTGTAATTTTAGCATGTGGCGCAAAGAATCCAAGAGATATCAAGGCACCGGGAAGAGATGCCAAAGGAATTTACTTTGCAGTTGATTTCCTGTCAGCAACCACAAAGAGCCTGCTGGATTCCGGCTTAAAGGATAATAAGTACATTTCTGCAAAAGGCAAAAAAGTTGTTATCATCGGTGGCGGTGATACCGGAAACGACTGTGTTGGAACATCCATTCGTCATGGAGCAGCCTCTGTGGTACAGTTAGAAATGATGCCTAAAGCTCCGGATACTCGTGCAGAGAACAATCCATGGCCGGAGTGGCCGAAAGTCTGCAAAACAGATTACGGTCAGGAAGAAGCCATTGCTGTGTTCGGTAATGATCCGAGAATTTATCAGACAACCGTAAAAGAATTCTTAAAAGATAAGAACGGTAACTTAAGCGGTCTTACCGTTGTAAAACTTGAAAGTAAGAAGGACGAAAAAACCGGTCGTATGATGATGGTAGAAGTACCAGGTTCTGAGAGCAAAATGGAAGCAGATATGGTACTGATTGCAGCAGGTTTCTTGGGAACTGAAAAGTATGTTGCAGATGCATTTGGATTGAAGTTAAACGAAAGAACCAATGTAGAAACAGCAAAAGGTCAGTATGAGACAAATGTAAAGAATGTATTTACCGCAGGTGATATGCATAGAGGACAGTCCTTAGTTGTATGGGCAATTCATGAAGGACGTGAAGTGGCAAGAGAAGTAGATGCCAGCCTGATGGGATATACAAATCTGAAAGCATAAGAATAATAGAAGATGGTACGATAGGTAAAAACCGCATTTAGTATAATTCAACTAAAAAAGTGTGTAGAGCACTTGAAAAAAGGCTTTTGACAGGTTAAAGACTTGTTAAAAGCCTTTTTAATGTAATAGGAAATTGCGTCCTATTGCATAAAAAACGCTCCGCTAAAGTATATCAATGTGTGATAAAATTTTTAGGGAAAAATAAGAGTAAAAATGATGTATCTGTGGCAGAATTAATGAAAAATATGATATAATGAGCGAAAGTGAGAGGAACGCACTTGTGTGTTCAGCGAACGGTGAAATTATTGAGTGATGAAATCACGATACAATAAGTAAGTACTTTGATAGATGGAGAGGACAACATATGAAAAAAGCAGTATTTTTTGACATTGATGGAACACTTTGGGACAACAAACAGCAAATACCGGATAGTACCAGAAAGGCACTTTTGCAATTAAAAAAGAACGGTCATTATCTGTTTATTTGTAGTGGAAGAACCAGAGTATTTATTCCGGATGAAGCTTTGATGCCACTTGGATTTGATGGAATTGTGGCAGGATGTGGTACCTATGGAGAATTCCAGGGGAAAACAGAATTTTATCATAAAATTGAATTAGAACAGATTAAAAAAGATAGTGAATATCTTAACAAACTAAAGGCTGCATATATATTAGAAGGACGTTATGCACTTTATATAGATGAGGGACGCTTTGAAGATGAGTTTTACAATGAAATGCAGAAAACCTTAGGCGACAATTTATTACGAGTTACCGGAAATGAAAATCAGTTTGAAGTAAGTAAGTTCTGCGTAAACTATATGCAGGAACACCAAAAGGAATTAGAGCAGGAATTGGAAAAACGCTATGATATTATTCATAGAGATGGTGGATTTATGGAGATTGTTCCCAAAGGATTTAATAAGGCAACCGGTATTCAGCAAATGTGTGAGATATTAGGGATTGCACATGAAGATACTTATGCGTTCGGGGATAGTACCAATGATTTGGACATGCTTAAGTATGTGGCACATTCCGTTGCAATGGGAGATGGTATGCAGCAGGCAAAGGATGCAGCAGAATATGTGACTACTCCATTATGGGAAGATGGAATTTATAATGGATTGAAACATTATGGATTGATATAAATAGTTTATATTTTTTATAAAAAGTTTAGAATTTTTTAGAATTGCCCTTGTTGACAAATAGTCAGCAGGGGCATATTATATTATCTTACAAATAGATAACAATGTTAAATATTTACAGAGTAAAAAGAACCACAAAGGGGATGAGACTATGGAAGATGCGAACCTGGCGAACTTAGAATTCAGCCATACCAGATTAGTGCAGGCATTTCATCGGATTCGGAAAGTAAATATCAGTGTGATGATGGATGATGTATCACAGAGTGAGTATTTTGCATTATTGTGTATCTCAAAAGGCCAGAGAGAAAATCCGGAACGAGAAGGTATTTTCGTATCTGAATTGGCAGAAAAACTTCGAATTGCACCATCTCAGGCATCTAGAACGTTACGCAATTTAGAGAAACGTAAATTGGTTGGCAGGAGTGTTGATACCAAAGATCGAAGAAATACATATGTGTATTTAACGGAGGAAGGTCAACAGATATGTGAACGTACAAGAAAACGAATAAGAACGTATGTTAATAAGGTTTGTGATGATATCGGAGGAAATCGAATCGAAGAATTAATTCAGATATGCAATGAACTGGCGGATGCAATGGAACGTGAACTGGAAACCTACACTAAAAATGATTAAGAAAGGATGGAACCCATGGGAAAGATATTCAGATACTTGAAAGAGTGCAAGGGAATGGTAGTGTGTATTGTATTACTATTAATAATACAGGCATACTGCGACCTGTCTTTACCACAGTATATGTCGGATATTGTGGATGTTGGAATTCAACAGGGAGGAATTGAACATGTAGCTCCAGAAGAAATGCGAGAGGAAACATTTGAAAACCTCTGTGTCTTTTTAGCAGATGATGATGTAGAGAAAGTAAAAGATGCATATAAGAAAAATGCAGATGGAAACTATGAACTTACATTAAAGAAAAAGGACGATATAGAACAATTAGACGATATTCTTGGTATGCCAATGCTTGTTATGTCAAATATGAGCGAGCAGGAAGGCATGGATATGGATACGATTAAGGCTGCACTTGCAAGTGGAATGATGACAAAGGATCAGATTTTACAGCAGGAAGATGCAGTAAGGGAACAACTGGGAGATATGAGTGATACCATTATTACTCAGAAAGCGTTGTTAGTAGTAAAGGCAGAATACGAGGCATTAGGATGGGATATGGGAGATTACCAGAACAGTTACATGCTTCGTACTGGTGGAAAGATGGTTTTGATGTCGGTGGTTATGATGGCAACAGCAATCCTGGCAGGAATGTTGGCTTCTTATGCATCAGCAGGTGTAGGTATGCGACTGCGAGACCGTGTATTTAAAAAGGTAGTATCTTTTTCCAATAGTGAAATCGAACAGTTTTCTACCGCTTCTTTGATTACCAGAAGTACCAATGATATTCAGCAAATTCAAATGGTAGAAGTAATGCTTCTTAGAATGGTAGTTTATGCACCGATTATTGGAATTGGTGGTATTATCAAGGTGATGGGAACAAAAACCGGAATGAGCTGGATTATTGCGGCAGCAGTAATTACCATTATCGTAGTAGTAGGTTTACTTATGAAGGTTACGCTTCCGAAGTTTAAAATGATGCAGACATTGGTAGACCGTTTGAATCTGGTGTCCAGAGAAATTTTAACCGGAGTTCCTGTAATTCGTGCTTTTTCCAGAGAGAAATTTGAGGAAAAGCGTTTTGACGGTGCAAATAGTGATTTGATGAAAACACAGTTATTTACCAGCCGTGTGATGTCCATGATGATGCCGGTTATGATGATGATTATGAACTGTATCACCGTAGCAATTGTATGGTTTGGTTCTAAGGGCGTAGATTTGGGAAATATGCAGGTTGGTGATATGATGGCATTTATCACTTATACCATGCAGATTGTTATGGCATTCTTGATGATTACCATGGTATCCATTATGCTTCCAAGAGCCGGAGTTGCTGCAAGCCGTATTGATGAAGTATTAAATACAGAGGCTGGAATTCTTGATCCGAAACAACCGCAGGATGACAGCAAAAATCAATGGAAAGGTGAAGTTGCTTTTGAAAATGTAGCGTTTAAATATCCGGGAGCGGATGAAGATGCAATTGCAAATATTTCCTTTACAGCAGAGCCGGGAAAAACTACGGCAATTATCGGAAGTACCGGATGTGGTAAGTCTACATTATTGAATCTGATTCCAAGATTTTATGATGTAAGTGAAGGAAAGATTACCGTAGACGGTGTGGATATTCGTGATATGACCCAACATAAGTTAAGAAGTCTTATTGGATATGTACCACAAAAGGGTGTGTTATTCTCAGGTACCATTGCATCAAATATCGGATTTGCAGGTGATGTATCGGAAGAAAAGATAGAAGAAGCTGCAAAGATTGCACAGGCAGAAGAATTTATCACACAAAAAGAAGATAGATATGAAAGTGCCATTGCACAAGGCGGAACCAATGTATCCGGAGGTCAGAAACAGCGTCTTTCTATTGCAAGAGCGATTGCGAAAAATCCCAAAGTATTCTTGTTTGATGACAGTTTTTCAGCATTGGATTATAAAACCGATGTGGTACTGCGAAAAGCATTAAATGAAAAGATTTCAGATGCTACAGTTATTATTGTAGCCCAGCGAATCAGTACAATTTTGCATGCAGATCAGATTATTGTATTAGAAGAAGGAAAGATTGTAGGAAAGGGAACACATGAGGAATTGATGCAGTCATGTGAAACTTATCAGGAAATTGCGAAATCACAGTTATCTGAAAAAGAGTTGAAAGGAGGTCTTGCGTAATGAGTGAACAAAAAAGACGTCCAATAAGACGAGGACCGGGTGCAGGAATGGTACCGGGAGAAAAGGCAAAGAACTTTAAAGGAACGGTAGGACAGCTCATAAAATACATGGGCAGATACAAGATAGGTGTACTGGTTGTTTTGATATTTGCAGTTGCCTCAACAGTATTTAGTATTGCAGGACCAAAGATTTTAGGAAAAGCAACAACAGAATTATTTAACGGTCTGGTGGAAAAGGTTTCAGGTTCCGGAAGTATTAATTTTGATAAAATCGGTAAGATACTGTTATTCTTACTTGGAGTTTACTTATTAAGTGCAGCCTGCTCATTTATTCAGGGATGGATTATGAGTGGAATAACGCAGAAAGTATGCTTTAGATTCCGTGAGGATATTTCTAAGAAAATCAATCGTATGCCGATGAAATATTTTGAGTCCAGAACGGTGGGTGAAGTATTATCCAGAATTACCAATGATGTGGATACTTTAGGGCAGGGATTGAATCAGAGTGTAACACAGTTGATTACATCCGTAACAACTTTAATTGGTATTTTGATTATGATGTTAACCATTAGTCCGTTGATGACTTTGATTGCATTAGTGATTCTTCCGGTTTCCGGTATATTGATTGGATTGGTAGTAAAAGCTTCACAAAAATACTTTGTGGCACAGCAGAAATATTTAGGAAAAATTAATGGCCAGGTAGAAGAAGTATATAGTGGACATAATATTGTAAAAGCATTTAACAAAGAAGCGGATATGCAAAAAGAGTTTGATGAAACTAACGCAGTTTTATTCCAGTCTGCATGGAAATCACAGTTTTTATCCGGTATGATGATGCCGATTATGACATTTGTGGGAAATCTTGGTTATGTAGCAGTGGCAGTTGTAGGTGGTATGCAGGTAATTAGCGGTAATATTGAAGTTGGAGATATTCAGTCTTTTATTCAGTATGTAAAGAGCTTTACCCAGCCGATTACACAGGTAGCTCAGGTATCTAACATGCTTCAGTCTACTGCCGCAGCTGCAGAACGTGTTTTTGAGTTCCTTGGAGAAGAAGAGGAAGACTTAACCGTAGAGCATCCGGTAAAATTAGAGCATGTAGAAGGAAGTGTATCCTTTGAACATGTAAAGTTCGGATATGATCCGGAAAAAATTATTGTAAATGACTTTAACTGTAAGGTAAATCCGGGACAGATGGTTGCCATTGTAGGACCGACTGGAGCAGGAAAGACAACAATGGTAAAATTGTTAATGCGTTTCTATGATGTAAATTCCGGAAGTATTAAGGTGGATGGACATGATTTGAGAGACTTCAATCGTGCAGATTTACGAGAAAACTTTGGAATGGTATTGCAGGATACCTGGTTATTTAAAGGTACCATTATGGAGAACATTCGTTATGGACGTTTGGATGCAACCGATGAAGAGGTAATTGCAGCGGCAAAAGCAGCTCATGCACATCACTTTATCAGTACTTTGCCGGGTGGATATCAGATGGAATTAAATGAGGATGCAAGCAATGTATCACAGGGACAGAAACAGTTACTTACCATTGCAAGAGCCATATTAGCAGATAATCCGGTTTTGATTCTGGATGAAGCAACCTCTTCTGTGGATACTCGTACAGAAGAACGAATTCAAAAGGCTATGAATAATCTGATGAAAGGAAGAACAAGTTTTGTAATTGCCCATCGTCTATCTACGATCAAGGATGCAGATATTATTCTGGTTATGAAAGACGGAGATATTATCGAACAGGGTAATCACGAAGAACTTCTTGCAAAAGGCGGATTTTATGCAGATTTGTATAATTCTCAGTTTGAAGAGGCAACTGCATAATAGAGAGATTTATATTGACTTTTAAAATTATTTTAGGTATAATGAACACTGCTCACGCGGAGGGTAAGTTATTCATTTGAAATGACGAGCTGGATAAGGTGATAAGCTGAGATGCTTATTCGATTATCCGGCTCTTTTTAATGTAATAGGAAATTGCATCCTATTACATTAAAAACGCTCCGCTAATGAGGCACACCTCGCGGATCAGAAGTTAGTCGCAAGCGACACCGCTCGGGCGCGTAAGAGTCCGGCGAGCGGACTCTTTATTCTGTAATAGGAAATTACGTCCTATTACATTAAAAACGCTCCGCTAATGAGGCACACCTCGCGGATCAGAAGTTAGTCGCAAGCGACACCGCTCGGGCGCGTAAGAGTCCGGCGAGCGGACTCTTTATTCTACAATAGGAAAGGAAGAGAAGAATGGATTTATTAAATGGAAATATAAAATCGTTATACTTTAAATATTTCGGTGCGGCGATAGGAAGTTCTATGATAATGTCAATTTATAGCATTGTAGACACTATTTGCATTGGGCAATATGAAGGACCAAATGGAACAGCGGCAGTTGCATGTTTTTTTCCGCTGTGGACACTGATATTTGCTTTAGGGCTCTTATTTGGCATCGGTGGGTCTGTCATTATGGCACAGAAACGTGGCGCAGGCGATAAAAAAGAAGGGGACAAGTATTTTAGTGTGGGACTGATTATTTCCATAGTGGTATCATTAGTGATATTCGTGCTCTATAATGTATGTCAGAAAGCGTTGCTTTCTATGTGCGGAGCCAGTGGAGAGATTCTGGAATTATCTGCAAAGTATGCATTTTGGATTGCAATTTTTTCTCCACTATTTCTTATAGGTCAATATTTGATTCCCTTTATTCGAAATGATGGGGCACCATTGTATACCACAATAGCAGCCATATCCGGTGGTGTTTTTAATATATTTGGAGATATATTTTTCGTATTTGGTTTGGATATGGGAATTTACGGAGCAGGACTTGCAACTGCATTGGGACAATGTATCTCCTTTGCAGTTTTAATATCTTATTTATTTAAAAAGCAATGTACTTTGAAATTTACTAGGGAAAATCTGGGGTTTGGAACAAAATTAAAAAGAATTGTAGCCATGGGAAGTAGTAATTTTGCCATAGATATTGCTATGGGAGTGCTGGCAGTGATATTTAATAAGCAGATAATGGTGTATCTTGGTGCGACTGCATTGTCAGTATACGGTGTGATTTCTAATATATCTACCACAGTTCAGACTTTCGGATATGCAGTAGGAGAGTCGGCACAGGCACTTATTTCTGTAAACTATGGAGCAGGAAAACCGGAACGAATCAGGCAAACGGTAAAATATGCAGGAATTTCTGCCTTTGTAATAGGAATTGCTTGTTGCTTGATTGGAATGATAATACCGATTCCGTTGGTTCGGTTTTATATGTCCACAACGCCGGAGATTATTAAGATAGCACCGGCAATTTTGCGCACATATTTTCTTGCATTTATCTTTTTGGTGTTTAACGTGTTTTCAACTTATTATTTTCAGGCAATCAATAATCCAATGTTAGCCATGGTTGTGTCTTTGCTAAGAGGTGTTATTTTAAGTGGTATCCTACTTATCATTCTGCCTGGGATTTTTGGCGGGAGTGCATTGTGGTTTGCCGTTCCTGTTGCAGAGCTAATTGTTTTCCTATATGTGGGAATTAATATGAAAAAATTAATGTAAAATTTTTCGATATTCTCCTGGAAGGATGCCAATGTTTCGTTGAAACAGTTCTGCAAAGCGGCTGGCATTAGAATAACCAACTGTCTTTGCAATCTGTGCAATACTTAAGTCTGTATTGGACAAAAGAAATTCAGCTTGTCCAATACGGGTTTGCTGGATATACTCTGTAATAGTACATCCATTTATTTGTTTAAAAGTTTTTTTTAGTTTTGTATTCCCCATACACGCAATTTTTGATAATTGTTCCAGAGTAAGAGGATAGGTGGCATGATCGTTTATATAGGCAGTAACATTTTCAATTTGTTTTCGGTCATTTAGAGAAACAGTGGTTTGTTCCATACTGTGTTTTCGAAAATATTCCACCACAAGGGAAACGGCCTCATTTACTTTTGCTTCGTAGAAAAGTCTGGCACTGATGCCATTTCCACGATAATCAGCTACTTGTTTTAACAATAATTGCATTTCAGGAAAGTGAAAAATCTCATCCACAGAAGAAAAAATCTGGATATTTTTCCTTGAGATAATGACAATAGTAGTCCGGTAGAATTTCAATTCCCACAGATTTAACAGGAATTCGTTTATGCATAACGGCTTTGTATGGTGATTTTCCACCAATATAAGTTTTGATACTGTTTGCATTTAAACGTCGATAAGGATTTAATTCATGACCGGCAATCGATTGATAATAGGAAATGCTCATTCCTTCTGGTAAAAGACAGTCGAGCAGGTAATCCTCATAAAAAGAAAAATCATGTATCTTAATGTCAAACAGATTTTCTTCTGAATAAACCCAATAAAAACCATTTCCAAGTGTAGGAGAAAGGGCGTAAGTTTGCCCACAAGAGTTGAAAAGCCCATTATTTTCAATAGGAAAAAATTTTCGTTCTATCAATATTTTATTATAAATGTCTCCGATTTTATTTTTCATATGTAATACCTCAATTGGACAAAAAGTAAACAGGATTAGACAAATCTAACTAAAATGGATTGAAAGCAATAGGAATGTCTGCTATTTTAATCCATGGCAGATGGAGTTAGTATAGTCTAACAAATATCATAGCACATTTACTTGAAAATTCAAGGAAAAAGAAGAGGAGGACTATTATGAGTAGACAATCAAGAAAAAACAGGAAAGGATTAACAGTAAAAGATTTAGTAACAATTGGAATTTTTACAGCACTATTATTTGTAACTATGTTAGTTGGAGGAATATTTTTTGCGCCCAATCCGGTTCTTACTTTTTATATGCCTTTGGGCTCTGCATTATTAGGCGGTCCGGTATTGATGCTTATGATTGCAAAAGTGCCTAAGCGAGGAGCGATTGCCATTAGTGGAATCCTAATTGGAATTATCTATTTTGCAACAGGCATGCACTGGGCAATGGATTTGGGATATATTTTAGGTGGTATTATAGGTGACTTTATTGCAGGAAGCAGACAATATAAGAGTAAGGCATTAAATATTGTTGCCTATGTATGTGTTAGTTTAGGAGCAACAGGAAGTTATATTTGCTACTTTGCAGATCGTGAAGCATGGTGCAACTATATGATAAAGGGAGGTACGGCAACGAATTATATTGATAGTATGAATGCAGCAGCGGAGAACTGGATGTTAGCAGTTATTTTATTGGGAACAATCGTGATTGCAGCTTTCAGTGGGTTTGTTGGTGAAAAATTATTGAAAAAGCAATTTGAAAAAGCAGGGATTACAGCATGAAAAAGGTAAGCTTTGATCCGAGAACCAAAATGTTGTTATTGGTGCTTTGTGTTTTAAGTACTATGTTTGCCCCCAGTCTTATCTATGAACTGGTTTTAGTATGTCTCATTGCGATTCTTTGCCTTATTGCAGGAAAATATTGGTATGCCACAAAAGGAGTTGTTATATATGGAATCATTTATGGGATAACGCAACTTTCCGTTTATCAGATGACTGGAATATGGCAGAGCATTTTTGTGGCTTTTATGGGGTTAGTGAATAAAGTATATCCATGTGGCTTTTTAGCGGGATTTATGATTTCAACTACAAAAATAGGAGAATTTATGGCAGCATTTGGACGTATGCATATGCCAAAACAGTTTATGATTCCGTTTGCAGTGATGTTGCGCTATCTTCCGGTAGTGCGTGAAGATTGGCAGTATATTAAAGATGCCATGCGTATGCGGGATATAGCACCATCTTTGAAAAATACATTTCTTCATCCGGTAGAAATCGTGGAGTGTTTGTATGTTCCGTTGATGATGGCGGCTGCGAATACAGCAGATGAACTTTCTATGGCATCAGTGACAAGGGGAATTGAAAACCCTAATCCGCGTACCTGTTTGAGTAAGATACAGTTTTCGTGGAAGGATATTTTGGTATCAGTGGTGTTTTTAGGGTATTTTGTAAGTGGGGTGCTTTTGGAAAGAGGTATCATATGATTGAATTTAAACAAGTGTCTTTTGCTTATAATGGAGTTGGAGAAGGAAAAGTAGAAGATTTGAATTTTCAAATACAAACAGGAGAATGTGTTGTTTTTACAGGAGAAAGTGGTTGTGGAAAAACCACCATTACCAGACTGTTGAATGGTTTGATTCCTGACTTCTTTTCAGGAAAATTAGAGGGACAGATACTGGTGAATCAGGAAGACATAGGGCAGTGGGAATTATATGAAATTGCCCAAAAAGTAGGTTCTGTTTTTCAAAATCCCAAGACACAGTTTTTTAATACAGATACGGATGGAGAAATTGCATTTGGTTTAGAAAATATGGGAATGGCAGAAGAAAAGATGGCAAGACGAGTGAAGCAGACAGCCGAAACGTTACAGATAGAATCCTTATTAGAAAGGAATATTTTTACGTTATCTGGGGGAGAAAAACAAAAAATTGCATTTGCATCTGTGTATGCCATGAATCCGGAAATTTATTTATTGGATGAACCATCTTCTAATTTGGATACAGAAGCAATCGAAGAATTGAAAAAGCATATTCAGATATTAAAAAAGCAGGGAAAGACAATTATTATTGCAGAACATCGTTTGTATTATCTAGGGGATGTGGCAGATCGTATTTTTTTGATGGAAAAGGGAGAGATTCGTCATGTTTTTTCAAGAGAAGAATTTCAAAAAATGGGAGAAAAAGTGCAGAAGAAATTAGGACTTCGGGCATTAGAATATCAGACACCTGTTTTTAAAGAAGAAGAGAAAAGAAATCGTGCCGCTGACTTAAAAGTTTGTAATTTATCTATTGGTTATAACAAGGCACCTGTTTTGTCAAATATTAACTTTAGTGCAAGAAAGGGAGATATTGTAGCAATTGTAGGACATAACGGCGTGGGAAAGTCAACGTTTTCCAGAACTCTTTGTGGGCTTTTAAAGCCATTAGGAGGAGAAGTTTATTGGAAGGGTAAAAAGAGGACAGAAAAGGAACGATTAAAAGTAAGCTATATGGTTATGCAGGATGTAAACTATCAGTTATTTGCAGATAGTGTCGAACATGAGTGTGGATTTGGAATTAAAAATCCAAATTTAGACCAGATAGAGGAAACATTGAAGAAACTGGGACTTTATGAGTATAAAAACAGACATCCAAATACCCTATCAGGAGGACAAAAGCAAAGAGTTGCGGTAGCGGTTAGTATGATATGTAAAAAGGACATATTGATTTTTGATGAGCCCACCAGTGGGTTGGATTATAAAAGTATGTGTGGTGTGGCAAAATTATTAAAAGATTTAGCCAATATGGGAAAAGTTATTTTTGTAGTTACTCATGATTTTGAATTAATGGAGCTTGCATGTAACAGATGTTTAAGATTAGGAGAAGAATAGAAAAAGGAAGTGTATGTTGTGGAGAAAAAAGAAAATTCCATAAAATTGTTATTAAAGTGGGCGGGAAAAGACAAACGATATTTATTTTTGGCGGTATTCTGTTCCTTTATAAGTGGATTGTGTACCATGTTGCCGTATTACGGAATCTACCGTTTGTTGAATGCTATTTACAGTAATGAATGTACAAAGGCTGTGATTTTACAAAATAGTGTTTTGATCACGGTAGCAGTAATAGTTCGTTTTACTTTATTCGGCTGTTCAGGGGCATTATCACATAAGGGTGCATATAACACACTTTATAAGGTGAGATGCATGATTGTAGACCATATGGCAAAAGTGCCTTTGGGAATGCTGAGTGAGCATAATACAGGTACAATAAAGACAGTATTGAATGAAGATATTGAAAAATTGGAATTATTTCTGGCGCATCATTTACCAGAATTTATCTACTATATATGTGGTCCAATAGCAGTATTTATTTATCTTTGCACTGTAAATGTGCCATTAGCTTTTATTACGCTAATTCCATTTGTACTGGCATTGTTTGTGATGGGGGTTATGTTTTCAGGAATGGGAAAAATGATGGGAGAGGCGAATCAATCTCTGATAAATTTAAACGCTGCTATTATAGAGTATATTAGTGGTATGCGCCAGATTAAGGCATATAACATGGGAAGTAGCTCTTTCCGAAAATATCGTAGTGCCATTGAAGATGAAAATAAAATATGGAATCAGATATCAAAAAAGATGGGACCGCCTTATGCTGCTTATGTAGTAATTACAGAATGTGGAATGCTGCTTATGGTTCCAATAGGAGGATATTTTTTTCTGAAAGGTTTCATTGTAACAAGCACATTTTTGTTATTTGTGTTTATTGGTTCTTTGTATTTGACAGAACTTCGCCCTTTGCAGGAATTAGGGTCTAAATTTGCACAGGTACTTCAAGCAGTAACGAAGACAAAAGAGATTTTGGATATTCCAGTATTTGAAGGAGAAAAGGAAATTCCGCAAAATCACGAGATATGCTTGAAAAATGTAAGTTTTGCATATCCCTCCAATAAAAAAGAAAAAGTATTGGAGAACTGTAATCTAACGATACATAACGGAGAAAAAATAGCCCTGGTAGGAAAATCCGGCGCAGGAAAAAGTACGATAGTTGAGTTGATTGCAAGATTCTATGATGTAGAGGAAGGCAGTATTACTATTGGCGGAGTAGATGTAAAAGAATTAAATTATGAGCAACTACTGAAAAAAACATCTATTGTATTCCAAAAGACATTTCTTACAAGAGGTACTGTTTTAGAAAATATTCGAATGGGCTTGGATGCTACCTTAGAAGAAGTGCGAGAAGCGGCCAAAAAGGCACAGATTGATACCTTTATTATGAGCCTTCCAGAAGGGTATAACACAAAAGTGGGAAATTATGAAACTCGTTTTTCAGGTGGGGAAAAACAAAGAATTGCCATTGCCCGCGCAATTTTAAAAAATGCGCCTATTTTAATCCTGGATGAAGCAACATCCGCAGCAGACCCGGAAAATCAGGTGGAAATTGATAAAGCAATTAAAAACCTCTGTGAAGGAAAAACAGTTATCATAGTAGCGCATCGATTAAGTGCACTAAAGATATGCGACCGAATTGCAGTGGTAGAAAATCATACTGTGACAGATAGAGGAACGCATGAGGAGGTGCTTACAAAAAATGAGTATTATAAGAGAGCATGGGAGAGTTATGAAAAGGCAAGAAATATGACATATCAAATAGAGGGAGGAATGAATTGTGAATAGGACAAATTCAATGCGATGGAATAAAAAACTATATATTTCTATCCTATGTGAAGTGTTAGAAGGATTATTATCCGGATGCAATTTTATGCTGATGTATTATATTTTTCAAGCACTTTGGGAAGGCAATTTAAACATGAAGAATATATGGTATATGACAGGTGTTTTGGCGGTAGTATTTATATTGCGTTTGTGTATTTACAGTTACGGATATGTGCAAGGACAGATTGGTGGAGCGCAAGTAAGCAAAGCGGTTCGTTTGTTTTTAGGGGATAAACTAAAACGAATTCCATTATCTTGTTTTCAAAAAGTACAAACAGGTGATTATATTAATGCGGCTACGGAACATGTAAATAGTTATGAGCAGATTTTGACACATAAGATAGGGGATATTATCAAAAATTTCACACTAATCACAATGCTTATTGTTTTTGTAGGTACGTTATATTTACCTTCTGCATGGATTCTTTTGGTAGCGGTTCTTCTATTTATTCCTGCAATGTGGGTTTCTTTTTCAGCAGTAAAAAAATATGGAAATAGAAAAAATGCAATCTGTGGAGAAAATGTAAGTAGTATCGTGGAATATATCAATGGTATTCAGACATTTCGCGCGTATGGAATTGGAGGGGTTAAAAATAAGGCAGTAACATCTGCAATGAAAGCGTATAGTGATATCAGTTATACCTATGAAGTGAAAATTATTCCAGATGGAGCAATATACAGTATATTGACATGGCTTACATTGCCAATGGAAATGATAATTGCAGGAAATTCGTGGATGCGTGGAAATTTAAGTACGATTTCTTATATTATGATTTGCCTGTTGCCATTGTTTTTAGCCAAATTACTGGGTACCATGTTTGTGGATTTGACTGGATATAAGAATCTGATGATTGCAAAGAAAAAGATTGAAAAAGTAATAGAGGAAAAGGAAGAACTTCAAGGGAGTGAAGTGTTTCAACCAAAGCAGTATGATATTGCTTTAGAACATGTAAACTTTTCTTATGTAGATAATGAACCGATTTTAAAGGATGTTAATCTTAAAATAGAAGAAGGAAGTCTTACTGCAATTGTAGGAGACTCAGGCTCAGGAAAGTCTACCATACTGAATTTGATTTCCAAGTATTATGAACCTGTTTCAGGGACGATAAAGATAGGGGGACAATCCATTGAAAAAATAGGGGCAGAGCAGGTACTTCAAAAAATCTCTATGGTAGATCAGGAGGTATTTTTGTTTGATGATACCATTCGAAATAATATTCGGTATGCAAGAAAAAATGCAACAGATCAGGAAATTGAGGAAGCTTGTCGACAGGCAAATTGTGAAGAATTTATTTTACATATGCCAAATGGATACGAAACTATGGCAGGAGAAAATGGAAATCAGTTATCAGGGGGAGAACGTCAAAGAATCTCTATTGCCCGCGCAATTTTAAAGGATGCTCCTATTTTGTTATTAGATGAAGCAACTGCAAATCTTGATGTGGAAAATGAACTTGCAGTAAAAGAGGCAATTCAAAATCTTTTGAAAAAGCAAAAAACAGTGGTTATGATAGCACATACGTTGTCCATCATACAAAATGCAGACAAGATAGTGGTAATTGGAAAAGGTGGTATAGTGGAAGAAGGAACGCATGAGCAGTTGCTAAGTAAAAATGGAAAGTATGCAGCAATGTGGAAAGCGGAAGTAGAAACATTTATTGCTAGAAATGAAAAAAAACCTCAATAACAAACTCTAATGTTGACAACAAAATAGCTGAGTGATAAGATAACGCTGTTATTAGATAACGGCGTTATTTTTAATTTATAGGAAATTCCTCAAATCGTCAGAAATAGTGTATAATGAACTAG
>ERZ1034984.1895-NODE-1895-length-18112-cov-184.005316_pt1 | contig 18112 bp, 31 predicted proteins | sample MGYA00520589_ERZ1034984 | MGnify/ENA primary metagenome ERZ1034984 (study PRJEB33766, sample SAMN09781790) | gut metagenome | biome: gut microbiome | host: Homo sapiens | place: Madagascar | study: EMG produced TPA metagenomics assembly of the PRJNA485056 data... | reverse complement strand
AAGCCGCGCTGATCGCATCTTCGGTTTGCAGGATGGGGGCTCTGCCGCCCTTGCTCGGGTACCACAGCCGGGCATGGAAGGTGCTGGACTCGTTCCACCCGCCGGGGATGGTGGGCTTGTAGGTCAGGTACGGCAGCTCCGCGCCGGGCGGGATGTTATCCTCCAGATAGCCCGGGATACCAAAGCCGTTGAAAAAGGCGTTCAGCGCCCGGTTGATGCTCTCAGATGGTCCCATTACGGCAACACCGCCTTTTTGCACTTGACGGCCCGCAGGCCCATGCCGGATTCCGGCGGGGCCTTGGTTTCGTCCGCTGTGCTGGTGATCTGGAAGGTCTGCCCGTCGCTCACCCGCTTGATGTAGTCCGGGAAAGCCAGCGGCACGCCGGTGCCCACAAGCAGCGTATAAGTAGATGCCGTGTCTGCCTGCTCTGCCACCTGTGCTTCCACGGTAGTGTCGTGGCGCTCCACGGCTTCAAACTCGGGGCCGTCCTGCCAGCCGGACACAAATCCGCCCACGCCGTCCGGCTCATAGCTGCGGGTCTGAAAGCGGTATTTTTGGGTAAAGCTCTGCATCACGGTGGATGCAGTGAACGAATTGACCATGTCACATCTTCCTCCACTGATTGATCTCGGATTTATAGCGGGTCTTGCCGTCGGCGGGCAGCCCGTCCGTGCCTGTAGCCATCGTGCCAGACCACCCGGCAAAGGACTGGGACACATACACGCCGCCGGACGGGAGCGCCTTGTCGTATGCGTCGATTTTTTCAGCCAGCGCCACAAAATCAGGCGGAACGCGCATGGGCTGCACCGTCCCGGTGAAGGTCTCGGCGGTCAGATCGCCGTCCCCGGCCCTGTGCACGCCATCGTTGAAGATAGAGCCGCACACGAGGAAATACTGCCCCGGCACTACCCCGGCGGGCACGGTATCCGGCTCAAAGGTGAACTCCCCGGCAATGGGGTCGTCTGCCCGGTCAAAAAAATTGTGCGTGTAAACGCACAGCTCAGGGACGGTCATGCGGTGTCACCTCCTGTCTTAGCCCAGAGAGACCATCTTACCGATCTTGATGTTTTCGGGCTTGAACTTGCGCTCCCAGTTTGCCTTCTTGGCAAGATCGGTGGTCGCAGGAGAAGCGCCGGTCACGTTGTCTGCCTTGAAGCTGAAGCCATTGGGGTGGATCACGCGGCCCTCCTTGGTATACAGCTTCTGAATACCGGCCTTCTCTTCGGGGTCGTAATCGGTGTAGTAGGGGTTCTCGTAGTTGGTCTTGCGGCAACCGACGAAGGAGCCGACGCCCAGGAAATAGGTGTTGTAAGCCGTGGTTGCGCCGCTCGACAACGTCACGGAGGCCTTAGTTGCTGCGTCATTGACAAGAACCGTCATGCCGCCAATGCGGGGCAGAGTGACCTCGGTGCGCAGTGCGTCGTTGAAAGTGTACTTGTCGTAATCGACCAACTGCAGGGCCTTATACTTTGTCAGAATCATGCTGTGCAGCACGATCAGGCCGCCAGAAGATGCGGTATCGCCAAACGCGGCCTGCTGTGCATACAGAATGGTCTCTGCATCCACCTTGCTATTGTCGTTTTTGGTGATGTCGTAGATATGGGAGCTCATATCGGTATTCTGCAGAACTGCGTCAACCTCGGTCATGAGTTCCTTCTGCCATACCTGCTGGTAGAAGTGGGTCACCTGCTGCGCAATGTGCTCCATGGGCCTTGCGCCGGTCAGTTCGCGGGTAAAGTCCTGTGCTTTCCATGCCTTCATGCGCTGGATCAGCATACAGGTCTGCTTGCTGCCGGAAATGTCGGTGGGCTCGTTATTGGTGTTGCCGTCGTTGTTCAGTGCAGGGGAAGCGTTTGCGTCCAGCTCGGTGTAGAACGGGATAGTCGCCACGTTGCCCTTTTCGCCGATCAGGCTCATGATAGAAGCGTCCTCACGGATGACGCCAGATGCGATGATGTTGGTGTTGATGGTGTTCTGTTCGGCCATGTAATCGCCGAACACCTCAACGTCAAACGGGAAACCGCCAAAAGTATCTGCCATAAAATGTCCTCACTTTCTTACTTTTTCCTCAGCTGCTGATACAGCTCAGGATTTTCGTTTTTGAGCTTGATACGGGCATCAAGGCTCATTTTCTCGAAGTCCTCTTTGGAAACTCCGCTGTTGTTGGTGGGCGGGTTGTCCACCTTTGCGCCAGTAATTTTGGTGGTGGCAATTTTGCCGCCCCATGTGGTTTTGATGTTGGAAAGTTGCTTTTCGGCGTCTTTCACCTTGCCGTCTGCGTCCAGTTCCAGACCGGCGGCAAACTCGTCGCCCTTCTTGGAGTCGTCGGCAATGTCGTCGATGTACTTTTCCAGCACGCCCGCCTGCTTGAGCAGCTGCTTAAATGCAGCGGTCTTGGCCGCCTTGCTGGCTGCTGCTGTCTGCTGGGCCTTGTAGTCGGTCAGCGCCTGTTCAGCGGCCTGCTTGCCGCCGTTGGCTGCGTCCCGGTCCTTCTCGGCCTGTGTGCGGGCCGTTTTTTCTGCATCCAGCTGGTCCTTGAGTTCGTCTGTCTCCTTGTGCAGGGCGTCCAGAATGGCCTTGGCCTTGTCATCGTTGGAGGTTTCGGGGTTCTCCAGAATCGTGCGGATGTCAGCTCTTTTGAGTGCCATGTGATAGTCCTTTCTGCCCTTGCTCGGGCTGCCATGCTTGGCAATAAGGTTTATTTGCCGGACGTGCTGCCGGTGTGGTGCCGCTTGCAGGAATCGAACCCGCGTCCGCTGGTTACAAATCAGCAGCTCTACCATTGAGCGAAAACGGCATAAAAAAGCGGCTGACGCTGTGCGCCAACCGCTGGATATTGAGCTTTCAGCAGATAATGCAATAGAATGACAGATAGACCATAGCCACCAAAACGTCAATACCGATAACGGCATACCACGGTGGTTTCTTTGCAGTGGCGATGGCAAGAGCATTCCAAACGGCAAAATTCCAAAGGAAAAACATAATCGTTCCTATCATTGCCATGACGATTTTTTGTTCTTGTGGGTTTGGGCTCACTTTTTTATACCTCCTTGTTTCCTTCTTCCACGGCGATCTGCCGCAGCTCGTCGATGTGATTTTCCACCGCCGGGCGGAGAAACGGGCGGGCTTTCATGCCCCGGGTAAAGTGCCACTTGCCGTTGAAGTCCTTCCAGACCCACGGTGTTTTGCGTCCGTTGCCTTTCTCGGCAAAGATGCCCGTGCCAAGCTCAACATAGACGCTGTAAAACAGGTTGCTTCCGATGGTCACGGTCTTTTTTGCGAGGTCGAGGGCGTAGGTCAGGCCCTGCTTGAGCGCACCGCCCACGTAGCCCTCGATGCCGGTGCTGTCTGCCGTGCCAGTAGGCACAAGCAGCTGTGCGTAGTCCTGCACCTTCATGCCCCAGAGGGTCAGCACCCGCTTTGCCCATGAGTCCAGAGCCTCATGCAGCTGCGGGGTGTTGTCGGTGAATTTGATGCCGTAGTTGAAGTGCATGGTCATGTTCTAGTATCCTTACTTTCTCTTTTTACGAGGCGGACGGTGTCTTGAAATCAATTTCTCTTCAGAAGTTGATTGGTTATTGTGCATTCTCCTTCCCGTGTCAGAGGCATACATGGTTATAGACCTGTGTGTTGTTCTCTCCATAACATCGTACTTTTCTGGGTCTACAAACTTTCCAGAGCGATTTTCTCGAAACGTTTTTTGTGTTGTAAAAGATATTTCGATTTTGTCTCCTTCTCCTTTTTTATAAGTTATATCCCCGACTAATTTTTCGCCGCTAGATTGGTACAGTGACGGAATATATCTCTCTTCAAAAGCAGAAATTGCAGCTTTTTGCGCTTTAGAAAATCCGCCCGCTCTCGCGGAGCTGCCAGAACCTCTTTTACTCACGGTAGTGCCTCCTTTCGTATTGAAATGGCTTGATTTTGGTCACGTTCCAGTCAAATTCTGCCGGGCACTTGCCGTACCACAAAATACCGCTTGGTTGCAGCACTTCCAGCGCCTTGCGGCAGTGTTTGGCAAAGCACTCTGCTTCGTATGGGTCGGATTGCGTGCCGTGGCTCGAAATGCTCACAATGGCGTTTCTGGGCTCTCCGTCAAAGCACCAGTCATAACTTTGCTCGCCGCACCAGCAGAGCGTTGGAATGACGTGGATTCCGTGAGCTTGCCAGTATGCAGCCAGCCAGTGCTTTTTGTAGTGCATGAAAAGCTGCACCGCAAGCGGCATATCGCTGTAAAGCGAAAAATCCGGCGAACATACCGCGCCGAACTGCTGCAAAAGGGGAATGTATTTGTCTGGGTTGTTCCAAAACCGTTCAAACTGGTAATCGTCCTTGTAAAAATGCACGCCTTTTGTAGCCTTTTCTTTGGCTGTCAGCGCATAATTGACCGGGATCCATTCCAGCTTGTCGATGCGGATGTCTGTTTCAGGCTTGATTTCAGGGATGCCATACTTGCCCACACCCGGAAAAATCATCTTTTCGGTGTTTTCCATCGGCAGAATCACGGCTCATCCCTCCAAACCTTACTTTTTCTTGAGCTTTTTTCCTGTTTTCCAGTTGTAACCACGTTTTTCCAGCGCACGGCGTGCTGCCTGTGTGGAAGGATTGTCAGGATGCCCTTTCGCTTTGCCCATCAAAACTTCAACACGGCTCTTTTCTCTGATTGTGCCAGACGCAACGCCCGCTTTGTATTCTGCAATAGCAGACTCTCGCTTTGCGGAATACTGTGCAGCGGCCTCGTGGGCTTCCCTTTGCATTTTTTCCGTTTGGCGGCGTGTCAGGCCGTGAGGAATACGCATCTTATCGTCCATGTAATCGCTGATGGGCGAACTTAAGCCACGTTTTGCGAGAAATTCATCAAGCGTAGTCTTCTCACTTCTCGCCCTTGTAGAACTTCCAGAGCCTCGTTTACTCATTTTTGGAGCTCTCCTTTCTGCGCTTTCGTTCTTCTGCCCACCACATTTGTTCGGCTTCTGTGCCGCCCTTGGATATGTACCACTCGGTGTAATCCATGACGGGGGTGGTCTCTTTGGTCACATTGTCTCGCTGCATGGCGTTCTGCCGGGGATATTTCCCCAGCGCAGAGGACAACACACAGCGGCAGTGGTAGACCATCTCCGGGGCGGCATTTGGGTCTCCGGGCCGCTGAATCTCGTAACCCATGACCTTGAACGGCTCGTCAAGGTCGGCGGTCTGCTGATCGAGCAAGCGGTGCATCTCACGGGTGCGGTAGTCGTGGGTGGAGTTCCAGCGCTTTTTGACCTCGATGCCCAAAGCCTGGGCGTTGCGCATCTGCTGCAAAGCCCCGGCGTTCTGGGCGCTGGTAAGGGCTGTGATGGCGTTGTTCATAGCCCAGTGGATCTCTGTATCAGCCATTCCGTTGACGGCCTGCACGGCGATGTCGTGGACGCTCTTGCCCTGCACGATGCCCTGCATGACGTAGCGATTGAACACCCGGGCATCATAGGTGCGGTTGCTCTCGCTCTTGATGCGCTTGTTTGGCACCATGCTAGGGTTCTCCTTCAGCAGCAGCTTGACCGCTTCGGTGTTGTATAGGGTCAGCCCGAGCGTCACGCCTGCAGCCTGTTCCAGCTCGTAGAAAGCCCAGTTTGCGCCAAAGGAAAAGATGTTGTATTGCTCGTCCCGTGCAAGCCTGTAGGCCGTCTCTTGGGCTGTGGTACAGGTCTTGGTGATGCCGTCCAGCTTCTGGTGCATCAAATCGGACTGAAAGACCTGATTTTGCAGCCAGATGCGGTAATCCTCTTCGGTGATCTCGCCTGCATCCAGCTGCGCCCGCTTGCGCTCGTCCAACGCTCGGTACTTCCCCAGAAACTCGGTGAGCTGCTCCTGCATCTCCCGGCGGGCAGTGCCGTATACCCGCAGGATACGGCGGCGCAGGCGGTTCAGCTGCCGGGTGGAAATGCGGTCACGGTCGGTCATAAGCCAATCGCCTGCGCAACGGCCAGAAAGCACCCAGCCACAATGGCAAAATCAGCGACAAAAAGCATCACATCGATCAATCTTCCCAGAGGATCATAAATTTTGCCGGGTTTTTTCATCGGTGTCTTCCTCCTCGTCCACGGTCTCCCGCTCTGCGCTCTCAGCCATCAGCGTGACCTTGGCCTGCTCCTTTTGTTCCGGGGTCAGGTTGGGCAGCAGGTCAATGGCCATGTCCCGCCCGATGATTGGTGCCTCGGAAATGACCATGCTGACCTGTTCGGCCGTGTTTGTGATCTTGCTGCGGTTGAATGCCGGCATAGCGTTTTCAAAGCCAGCCAGTGCGCAGATCTGCCGGATGAACGGCTTGACCTGCGCCTCGAAGTCATCTGCGTTCTGGTTCATCGGTTCATAGGCCGCGTCCAGATGGTCGTTGGTACTGTCCGCGCTGACACAGTGCACATCCAGACCGCCGAAGTCCTCATAGACCCGGGTGTGGAGCAGTTCCAACAGGGCCTGCCGGGCCGTCACGGGGATCTCGTTGGTGTAGGGTGTGATCTTGCCTCCCTCGCTGGTGTCTGCGCCTGCAATGTGGTACAGATTCAGCTTGACGAGGAACTCCTGCAGCTCGCCATCGGTCATGCCGTTGAAGTTCTCGCACAGCCAGTAGATCTGAGAAAAGTCCTGCAGGTCATTGCAGAAGCCAGACATCACCAGATCGGTGTTGTCGATGTAGGCTTTCAGCCCCACAAGGGTGCTCTGGTGCAGGTCGGAGCCCCACAGCGGCACAATGGGAAGAGCGCTGTAGTTTTCGCCCTCCACGCTTTCCAGACCGCCGCCGGGTGTGGTAACGGTCACGCTCTTGTATGCCTGTTTCGGCACGGTCTCCTGCATCACATTTCCGATTTTGCTTTCCGTGTACTCAGTGAAGCCATCCAGCTCGTACAGGATATAGTGCATATCCGTGTCAGGATTCAGCCGCCAGAAGCGCACGCCCGCCTGCAAAAGGCCTGTCTTTTCATCGTACAGGGGCGCGAACTCGGTCAGCTTGAAAACCACCAGATGGTCGTTGTTCCAGAATCCGAAGCTCTCGCCGTGGATCAGGGCGAAATATCCGGCCTTCTGGATCTGCTCGTCAAATTCAGCCCCCAGTTTTTCTTTGTCCACGTCCTTATCCGCAAAGGTGACGCCGTTGCCCAGGGAGTAGGTCGCCCGCTGCTTGTTGAGCCGCCGGAAAAGATTACTCTTGACCATATCGGGGTGCAGGATATCCTGCTTTGTGTTTTTGGACAGGCGTTTCAGCATCAAAGCGTAAGCCTGCGCGAAGCGTTCAGCCCCCGGGTTTTTCTGGGCATCGTACAGGTCGGCGTCCAGAGCCATCTTGTAGGGCTTGGAAGTGCAGTGCTGCTGCACGAAGCGCCGGATGAAATCAGGCTGTTCCCCGGCGGCTTGCGCCTGCTGGAAGGTCTGGAAAGTATATACAGTGCTCAAAATCAATCCCTCAGTTTCACAAGGCGCTTTGTGCGCACGAAATAGCGGATAGCGTCCATGCAGTGGTCGTTGACCTTCAGCACGGTGTCGTCTTTATCCGGATCCCAAGCGTACACGCCAAACTCTTCCAGCGTGTGCTTGCAGTCTTTGTAGATCTTCAGCCGCCCGGTCTGCAGCATGGTCTGCACGTCCAGAATGCCGCTCAGAACGTCGTTGTTTGCGGGGGTCTGGGTAAAGCCATTCTTGCGCAGCTCCGTAATCAGGGGCAGGGCAGAGGGGTCAACGATGATCCTTTCCGGCTTGAGACCGTTTAGCCACGCCTTGAGGTCTGTGACGTACTCGCCCACTGTCTTTTGCCGCTTCTGTTCGCGGCCGCTGTAGTAATATTCCCGGGTGACGATCCAGCAGTCTGCATCTGCCTGCTTCTGGAACAGCAAGAAAACCGTTGCGTTCTGGGTGCCAAAGTCGCACGCCACATAGGCGCTCTTTGGAGACAGCGCCGGAAGCACATCAACAACATGCCTCTTGCGGTCGAACATGTCATATACAAGACCCTCGGCCACCGTCCACAGGCCCAAAATGTAGCGCTGATAGAAAACGCCGCTGTACTGGCTGCGGTATCTGGCCTTGATGTCCTCGGAGAGCGACAAGTTGTCGTCCATCGTAAAGTGGAGATACATCATCTTGCGGGAACGGCATTTCCGCACCCACTCGAGATAAAACCAGTGCTGTGGGCTGCCCGGGTTGCAGTTGAACCAGAACTTTGATCCGGTGACAGAGCAGCGGGCCGTGGCCTGATTGACGAAGCTTTGCGGCATCAGGGCCACCTCGTCGAAGAATGCCCCGGCAAGGGTGATGCCCTGGATCAGGTCCTGACTGCTCTCGTCCTTGCCGCCAAAAAAGTAAAACTCGTTGGTTCTGCCGCCCTTGCTGACGGTCATGCAGTTTTCTGCCCGATGCTCCTTGACGTTGTAACCACGGGCTGCAAGCTGTTGCTTGAGCGTTCCTAGCACGTTGCGCCTGAAGCTGGCAATGGTCTTGCCGCACATGGCAAACTGCTGGCCGCTGTAACAAGTCATAGCCCACTGGACAAAAGAAAAGCTCATGGCAAAGGTCTTGCCCGAGCGAATAGCGCCATCTGCAATGATGCCGTTGTAGCTGCTGTATGCGCTCTGCGGTGTCCACCAGCTCAGGACCTGCTTTTGCCGCTGGCTGAGGGCTTTCCATCGAAAACCGTTACTTTTCCGCATGGTCGTCCTCTTCCTCTGGTAGCATCTCCACGTCATCCGGCGGGCTGAGGTCTGCGGCAGCGCTCAGTGCCTCCACAAGCCCATCGTCCGGGGCTTCCATGCTGCTCTGGTCTCCCAGCATGGCAAACTTGTCCACGATGGTGCCGAACGCCGTGGATAGCTGCGGCAGCGTTGCCTCTGCGATCTTGTCTGGGTCTGCCATCGCCTGAAGGTACAGCCCTAGAAGATCCTGTGCCTCTCCGCGCTTGCTGTCCAAGTAGGAAAGCATATCCCGGGTGTTCTGCTCTTTTTTCTTGGCGCACAAATCTGCACATACCGGGTTTTCGCTCACAACCTTGCGCACAGTGCTTTCGGCGACGTTGTTCAGCTTGGCAGTTTTGCGGTAATTGTGGAGTTGCACATAGTCCGCAATGATTTTCTTTTTCTGTCGGTCTGTCAGTTTTGCCCCCACCGCCACCACCTCTCTAAATTCATGCAAAAGAAAAACCGCCCGGAAATCCGAACGGTCAGAATATCAAAATAAGCAGCACCCGTGCATTCAGTTCGTTGGACATGCGTCAAACGGTGGGCACTGCTGCATCCGGAACTTTCGCGGCCGGATGCCCCGCTATTGCGCGGCCCGCTCTAGGGCACGCAAGCACTCCCGGCAGGACTCGAACCTGCAACATGCGGTTTTGGAGACCGCTGCTCTACCGCTTGAGCTACCGGAGTATAAAAGCCGCCCTTGGAATCGAACCAGCCGTGTCTACACACACGCGCCGCGCTCCAAACTGCGCTCAGGCGGCATATAAAAACAGCTCCGGTTCTCCGCCGGGGCTGTTGGTTGGCGCACATCCTGTCAGGAAAGCTTCACCTTGGCAAGGATTCTAAGGCCTTTTCTTGGCACGGGAGGTTACACGTGCGGCCTTGCGGGTTGTCTAGTCCATGCGCCATACGGTGCGATACGGCGGAATCGAACCGCCTCCTGTCTCTCATGAGCGGCAGGCTGCCTTTGTTTCAGTGTATCGCATAGAAGCAGCCCGCGAAACGTGAAGGAGAGCAAAGCCCGGTACCTGCAAGCAGAAAAGGAGGAAAATGCCAAGAAGGGACACGTTTCGGAGGCTGCGTGGCAAGCGTCTCACCGCTTTCGGCGGTTCCGCTTATACCAATTCTATCACATCTCACATGTAACAACAATAACGACAACATGTAAGAAAATTACATAAATTGGTGCCAAATCTGCGCAAGCTGCTTGCATCCATCCCGCACATACAAAGAAACGCGGTTTTCGTTTGGCAGACCAAGACTGCGGGCCACGACGACCTGCTTTTGGTTCTGGACGTAGTAGCCATACAAGCATGCCTGCATCATGTCACTGCTTTTGGTGCCCGCAATGTACTTGATTCGGCGCTTTGCTTCCATCCGCAAAACTTCGAGCTCGGCTTGCAGCTCTCGCATCTTGCGCTCATTTTCGTCTGTTTCTTCGGCGCAAAATGCGATTTTGTCTCCGTGCCCGGATCCTCCGGGCATTCCGGTCATGCTGGCAGTGCACTTCGTGGCCTTGTCATGCGCTTGCCGGATGTCCAGCTGGATACGGTCAATTCGGTCGTCCATAGTCCGAAGCTGCTTAAACCACGACTTGACGGTGTGGTAGTCCACGCCGCCGTCCGGCTTTGGCGTGTCGGTGTCAAGCGTCCATTTGCGAGTCATTTGTACACCTCCTGAAAAAGAAACATGTTGACCGCCTGTCCACAGCAGCGGCAGTATGCAACCGACTCGTCGTCTTTGACGTATTGATTCAGCGCATCGCATTTGGGACAGCACCACCATCCAGAAGGCGCAGTATCCGTTTTTGGCCATTGAACGCGCTGCTTATCAAGACACGCTTCAATGTCTTTTCTGTTTTCAGCCAAATAGGCAACATCGGCCGGATTGATTTGAAATCTGAGACAGATTTGCTTAAACTTTCCGTCCCAGATTTCGATGCACAGCTCAGTCATCACGCCCAAAATAAAAATCATGATGCAGAAACCACCAACGTAGCAAAATGCTGAACCTATAACTAGAAAGACTTGATTCATGCGGCTTTATTCCTCCATTTCTTCAATCTCAATTTCCACCCTCGGGTTCTTCCGGTCAAGCTCCACCCGGCTGCCATCGTGGGCGGCGACGATCTTGCTGTTGTCGTCTTCCAGCACCCGGGCTTTTACTAGGATGTCCGTGGTCGCCTCGATGAGGTTCGCCAGATCGACCCGGCGGGCGGTCTTCATGTAGTAAACGCACCTCACGTTCACGCGGGCAGAAATGGGGCTGCGCGGCCTTTTGATTTGCCGCAGGCAGTCAGTCTCGTAATCCACATAAACCTTGCTGGGGGCCACGAATGGGGTCCCGGAGCGTGTGCGGAGAATGCGTGCGGAATTTTTCTTGGTGCGTGGTTCGCCGTAGAGGGTCAGATGCATTGGCCGACTCCCTTCATCATCTTCAGCACGTCATTTGCCGTGAGGTATCCCTGCACGCCATCATGACCAAGCAACGGCTTTCCCATGACTTCCAGAAAGCCTTCATCGTATCCGTAGGAGAATGGCGTGCAGATCGCATCCCACTGGTATTCTCCGTTTTTTGTCACCACGATCTGTTTTCCGCTCTGGAATTCGCGGTCGTAAGTGTGTTCAACCCCCATCTCAGTAAGAGCAGCGTCCAGTTTTTGCATTTCAGTCATTTTTTCATCATCCCTTCCATTGCCAGTTGCTCGCACTGCTTTTCAGCTTCTCTGCGCTGCTGGTCATACTCAAACAGCATATCTGCGTACTCATTGCCCACCCGGCGGATGGCCGTTTCCAGCATCTCCGTCACAAGGTCGTGGTACTTGTCCGCGCCCTTGCGGCTGTTCTTGGCAGCTTCCCGGGCTTCCCACAAGTCGGTGAGTTTGTCCCGCCTGTCTGCGGTGATCTCGCCATAGCCGTAGGCGTCCTGGATCTGCTCCATGCTTTCCCAGCCTTCCAGCTCAGCAAAGGGGTCAGCTTCAGCCTTTGCCATGCTGCGGGCTTTGGTCTTTTTCTTGACGTACCGGGTCAGACCGTCTTGCATCACGGCGCGGGCATCGTCCATCGCCTTACGGATGGCCTTGACTTCCCGCTCTTTCTTGAGCTGATCCGACTGGGTTGCCCATTCAGTCATCAGCTCGGATTTTGTTTTCGGTTTCATGTTCTTCCTCCGTTCTCACAGCTTCCCGAATGCGCAGTCTGGCAAGCTCAGTTTTCGCATACCGCAGCTGCCAGTTGCCAAACCGTCCCTTGTAGAGCAGTTTCCCGCCGTAATAAACAAGTTCCTGCTCCATCAGATGATCGAGCGAAACGATATACTGTCCGGGCTTGTACTTCTGCGCCGTCTGAATGTTTTTCATTTTTTACCCCCACTGTTCAGCCATTGCTTTCGCAATTCCTGGTGCGGTTTTGCTTCTGGCTTTTGCCCGTCCCTCTTGGCCGTTGTGCGTGTTGCGTATACCTTCGCACCAGCCGATTTTCTTGCGCCTTTCCCCATTTGAGACGTACACGGGCTCTGGCGGTGGAAGGTTGTTTTTCCGTTTCAGAGGCGGCAGGTTTTTCAACCAAAGACAAGTGCGCTTTGTGTGATAGTTTTCTACGTCTGCCTTGCTTTCGGCAAAGTAGTACGGATGAATGATCTGGTCGGCTTTCCTGTACGCCGTGTTCATGATGCCTACAGGGTTCTCGACTGCAATCTTTGGGACATCTGCCAACATGAACTGCATAAAGAGAATTGCGGCTTTTACACGCTCCGCCCACCGGGCAACAACCTTTTCCGCCGGGGTGACACGCAAGCTGAATGAGCGTGTTGCTGCGTTGCTCAGATACGTGCAAGGCGGGTGAGCAATGAGCAAATCCCACTTGCCGACTTCATGTGCCACGCCGTCCATCGTAACGATTTGCCCCCCCTTAATGGCCTTGAGCGCATCCCCAAGAATGTGCCACTCTGGATGCCCACCGGACGGCTCTTGAACGTCGCAAGAGTAGGCTTCGTGACCTTTTGCGCGAAACGCTTTGCACACCTCTTGCGATTCCTCGCAGGCAATCAGCACTTTCACCGTTTTCTTCCTCCCATCCATCCTTCTTTGTCGAAATCGTTGCGGCTGATCCGCTCCGCCGCGTGGTGCGCGTTGGTGTAGATGCGCTGCGCTTTCAGCTGACGCTTGTACTCGGCGTACTTTGGGCAGGTGTCGTGGCATACCGGGTGCCGGTCGGGGCAGTCTTTGCAGGGTTCAAGTTTTACCATCGGTCTGCACCCCGCTGTCACCATTGAGCATGTAACCAATGTAGTTCAGTATGGTATTCAGCACCTGAACCGTTTGCTTTTCCCTGATTGCGTACAAGTACCCACAATTTTCGCTCCCGGCCAGCCCGTCTTTCCAGTCGGTCAGGTACTTTTTCATAGATTTCGCGTCAATCACAGGCACTGCCGGTTCGTCTTCCAGCACATCCATCGCGTCCATAATCTGACACGCGCGGCATCTTACGCCGTTGTAATGTTCGCAGCCACAGCAATATGACGCTTTGATGTTTGCGATGGCTTTTTTCGCGGTCGATAAATTCGCTCATTTTTCAATCTCCTTCCTTGTCGGCTCGCTCGCCCGCAGCCTTGCCGCTTCACGCGGGGTGGTGGTGATATCTGCCTGTGCCTGCTTCAAAAACTCGGCACGGCGGTATGTAAGGTCTGGCATTTCAGCCAGCTCTGCAAGCCCTCCCACGCTCCCGGCATAGGATTTTACCGCCGGGGGGAGTTGGTCATACAGGGATTTCAGCTCTTTCTGTCCGTCGCTACGCAGCAGCCCGCCCTTTTCGTCAATGCCGGTCACCATCGGGAACTTTCGCCAGCTCAAAAATGTCTGTGCCTTGCGTGCCGCTACAGCCAGAGCTTCCCACTCAGCGGACGGGTCAAGACACTGGGAAAGTTGCTTGAAGATGTCGGCCACCGTGACCGGATAAACGCATACCCGGTTCGCCGCCAGAAAAGCCCGCTTGACAGTATCGCCGTCATAGTCGCCAAACTGGTACGTCCACACATCAATGGTGGTCTGCATCTCCTCATCGGTCAGAGGCTTGGAACCCAGCTTGTACAGCACAAAATTCATGCGGATCAGCTTTGCCACGTCTTCCCGTGTCATGTCTCAAACCCTCTTTCTCTGTCCATCTTCGCCAGCACCCGTGCAAGCTGGTCGTCTACGGTCTCGGTTGGCTGCTTGCCCCTCGGTCTGGTTTGTCGGCTTTGTTCGTTGGCTTCCACATCCCCCGGTGTGCGCAGGCCGTCCCGTTTCCAGCCGGACAATATGCCGTTGATGTAGTTCCACGACCGCTTGCCGGCTTCTGCAGCCTTGTCAATCGCCAACAGGATCATCTCTGTGCTGTACTCCTGCCTCCACTTCTGCAGCTTGTCCAGTGCAGAGCGCGGGAAGTCCCCAACGGCCTGCTGATAATGCTGGACAATTTTAGAAAGTTCTACGTCAACGGCGGCGGGGGCGGCGCTATTATATACACCACCGTTAGGTGATATACCATTACCATTTACATTACCATTACCATTTACATTACCATTACCATTTACAGCCGGATTTGCCGCGTTTTGCTGTTTTTGCTCGTCAAAGTCGGCATTTGCCGGATTTGCCGCGTTTTGCTGACGCTTGCCGTTTGTAACTTCTGCACCTTTACGCCCTGCGGCAGCTCTCTTTTCTCGTTTTTCGTTCCATTTTTTAGAATTTGATTCCACCGCCTCGGACATAAAATCCCACGCCATTTCGAGCTTCTGGTCGTCCTCAAAATCCGGTGGATCGGGGAAATCAAGCAACGCATCAAAAATCCTGCCTTTTTGCTCCAGAGACAATTTCCGCAATGGCTTTTTCCATGATTTGTAAATGACTATGCTTTTCTGTTCTTCCTCTTTCAACTGCTTTCACCTCCTTTGCCCGCCCGTATAGCCGGATAGCACAGCTTGCGAAATCAGAAGGGGAGATCTCCATCGTCCGGGATCGTGGCAAAGTCGTCCGTATTTCCCTGATCATACGCGGGAGCCGCCTGCGTGGCGCTGTGCGCGGCGTTTGCTTCCCGCACATGATTTGCCGTCTGCTGCTCATAGGACGCTGTGGCAGGCTTGTCTGCCGCCTTGGAGCCCGCAAAGCTCACATTGCTGGTCACGACCTCCACGGCGGTGCGGTTGCCGCCGTTCTTGTCCTGATACTGGCGGGTCTGAAGACTGCCTTCAATGGCAATCAAGCTGCCCTTCTGGAAATACTTGCACACAAACTCGGCCTGTGCACGCCATGCCACGATATCAATGAAATCGGCCTGACGCTGCTCGCCCTGCCGGGCAAAGTTGCGGTCACAGGCAATGCGGAATCTGCACACATTGGTACCCTGCTGGGTGGTGCGAAGTTGTGGATCTGCCACAAGACGGCCCATGATTGCGACCACGTTAAGCATGTTACACCTCTTCCTCGGCGCTATCGCCTGCGCCGGATTCATAGTCGATGTTTGCACCCATCAGCACTTCCGGGCACTCGGCGCGGGCAAAATAGGCGGCGGCGCAGTACTTGAGCATCATCTCAGTCATGCGGGGCCAGTAACTGCCGTTCTTGTTCCACCATCCGGCATCCTTTGCCATTTTGACGGTGACTTTAGGGCCTTCAACATTCTCGCCGGTAAGCTTATCCACGCCAATCAAGCGGCAGCCCCACGAATCGGTACCTTCCTGCCCTTCCATGCGGTAACGAGTGCGGCCTGCAAACTCACCGCTGTTGTCAATCAGAGCCTTGCAGCTTTTGCCGCTCCATGTAGGCTGACCATGCACAACGTAAAGATTTTGCATCACGAACAAGTACGACACGCCCATGCGCTGGGCCATGTCACAGGCAATGGCGCAAGCGCCAATGTTCCCAGCGTAGGTTTGAGGAAGCATCCCATCCGGCAAATTGGCCATTGCAACTGCCTTAGATTTTGCCAGCTGCCAAATGCGTTCATCTGCGGTCAGGCCCTGCACTTTTTCTGCATAGCTCTGCGGACGCTGAGCTGGTGTTGCAGCGGGGATAACGGCATGGGGTTCTGGCGCAGAAACGGCGTTCATCTGAAGTTGCTCAACAGGTGCTTTTTTGATTTCATTTTCAGGCATGGTGAATTTCCTCCTCAGTATACTTTACATCAATGATGTGCGCGTAGCGCTTAATTGCGTCCAAATCGGATTTTGTGCAATGAAAAACAACTTTTCGGTCACGAGGTTCTTCTTTTCGGGTAAAACTGTCAAAAAAATTATCATCGTATGCATCGCGCTGTTCGCGTCCATAAGCAATCGAAGGCTTAATCAAATTGATCTCGTACGGGTTCTGCTGGGGTCCTTTGTAATCGTCTGGCAATCCCTTAATAACCGCTTCGCGCAGCAGCGTTGTGTACTCAATACTATATAACAGCGATCAATGCTTTCAAATGGTTCTGGCATAATCTCAGCGCCACCCGCAGCGTGGATAATGTCAATATCACACATCAAATGCCCAACCTTGCGGTAAATGCAGTCGATTACCGAACGGCTGCCGCCAGCGCCATCATCGTACAGTACACCGTTCTGGGCAAAGCTGGTAAAATATGCCACCGCGTGATTGATTTCGCTTGCCAACTCGTTCCCGGTGTTAATAAGCCGAAAAAGCATGTACTGCGGGCCTATGTAGTAATAAATACCTTCGGCTTTATTAGAAAGGTCTTTGACACGTTCTCGCTTCGTCATGTATTTTTATCCTGCATAAATATTCACCTCGCATACACAACGTTCATATCAGCGTCAAACACCCTGTACAGCCGTTCAGGCTTTCTCTTTGCCAGTTCATCGGCAATCGCAATTGCATCCGAAGCAAACGGAAATTGCTGTTGCGAAACAAGCGCTGGCGGCTCTTGCTCCACATCGTAAATTCTCAAAAGTGCCACTTGTAAAACCTCCTGTTTTATGTTATTTTTGTGGTGATGGGCGGCGAAACTCATCACCCTTTGGGCTTGTCCGTGCTGGCGCACGGGCAGACTCTTCTTTTTTTTGGCGGCGTATCGGCGGCAGACTGCCCACCTCATCACGTCGAATAAGCTCTTTCTCAAAAATGTACTTGCGAGCCCGACGCCTGCCGTTGCGGCTGTGGCTGCTTGCGGACGCAAAACTGTTTGCGGTTTTGTAACCCAGCCGTCTGGCACACATCCCAGACGTACCGCTGGCAATCAGGTCTCCGGTCTTGGCATCGTACACGGTGTACCACATGACATGATGGACAGTGTCATACATACGTGATCTCTCCAGACTCCTCTTGCAGCATCTCCCGCACGTTGTCCATTTCTTCGGCGCACATCTCCCAGACGTTTGCCCGTGCGGAGTATCCGGCCCGAACAACAATGTCGTCTGAGGCTTCGGCTTCTCGCCTGCAGCGTTCGGCAAGCCGCGTGTAGGATTTGACTTTGCCCTCAACGTACTCTTTGGCCGTCATCATGCCCCACGCTCCTGATTCTCCGGGTATTCCTGGTTGCGGGCGTGGGTGCGGTTGATCTTGCCGTACTTGCGCCGCTTTGCAGCTCTCTCCCTGTCCTCTGCGGCAAAGCCCAGACGGGCCAGCAGAACAGTGGCCAAAATCAGCACCAGCGACACCGCAAACAGCGTGCCGGAGATGTATCCGGTGGTCTGCGCGGTGCCCTCTGCGCCCATAGCTGCGCCCATTCCAACGCCGCCAAAAACGACAGCCAACCAGTAGTAAGTAGTAGATTTGAGTTTCATTCTTTCGGATCCTCCTTTGTGTACACTTTGTCAAGGCAGTAAAAATCCTTGACCCATCTCATAAACCGTTCCCTCGAAATGTCGGGGCACGGCTCTTTTGTTCCTACGGACGGCTTTGACCACTCCGGGAAAATTCCCGCCTGGATCTGCGCTCCCAAGACCTTTTCAGTCTTTGAGATGTTGTTGTCCCGAAGGATCTGGACGCACTCTGCAATTCCCATGCTCGGCTTCACTGCCGCACCCCTCCTTTTTTTCTCTCAGCTGCCTTTTCAGCCGGATGTGCTCCAACCGCTCCGACTGCCTTGCATCCCAGCGCTGCTCAAACCAGCGCTTGTTGTAATGTTTCTTCATGGCTTACACTCCACAAATTCCCCGTTTTTGAGGGTGTACCAGACGTTTTCCTTGATGTGAGTGCCATCTACTTTTGCCATCTTTGCACACAGCATGTGGCCGTCATCATCGTACTCGGTCAGCACCAGATAGCAGCCCAGTGCGCCGCATGCCTTACCGCAAGCACCGTTTGCAACGGCAATACTATCTTTTCCGTCTGCTTTTGCGCTGCAATAAGACCCGGTGGCTGCCGCCGTGCTGCAACATCCGCTGGAACCCGCCGTACTGGCATAGCCGCTGGAACCCGCCGTACTGGAATCGC
>ERZ1034984.1893-NODE-1893-length-18118-cov-39.261529_pt1 | contig 18118 bp, 14 predicted proteins | sample MGYA00520589_ERZ1034984 | MGnify/ENA primary metagenome ERZ1034984 (study PRJEB33766, sample SAMN09781790) | gut metagenome | biome: gut microbiome | host: Homo sapiens | place: Madagascar | study: EMG produced TPA metagenomics assembly of the PRJNA485056 data... | reverse complement strand
TTTAACGGGCATTTTACACCAAGTCAAGTTGTCCAGTTTTTGGGGACAACCGCAAAGTGCCGCTGGAACGGGTCTACCGGAAAATGAGCCGAATCATCGAACAGGGCTTCGACTTCACCGCGCTGGCGGGAGTGTCGGGCGATTCGCTCGCGGGGGCCCTGAACGCCTGCCACAACCACGGCCTTGCGATTCCGGCGCAACTGAGCATCGTGACCATCGGCAATCTCCGCACCACCGAACTCTTTTATCCGCCACTCGATACGATCTGCGTCGGCATCGGCCGCCAGGTCTCCGACGCGGTGGAACAACTGCTGGCCGGCAAAAACGAAAGCGTGCTTGTCCCCCCTGAGCTGGTAAAACGCGGTTCGGTCCGGATCATTTCTGAATAATCCAACCTTTAAAAAAGGAGTTTTACCATGCAACAGATACGCTTCATTCCTCCCCGTAAACATAATTTTACTCTTATTGAGCTGCTCGTGGTGATCGCTATTATCGCGATCCTCGCGGCGATGCTGCTGCCGGCGCTGAACAAGGCGCGGGAATCCGCGCAGAAGATCAACTGCACCAGCCGCCTGAATCAGTGCCTGAAAGCCGAACAACTGTACAGCAACGACTTCCGGGACTATTACTACGTCCACGGCATGTTCAACGGCGACGCTCCGCACAGCTACTGGAATTCGGTTCTGATCCACTCCGGCTATCTGAACCGCAAGGTGGTCAGCTGCCCCGGCTCCAAGCCTAAAACCGGCGCGGACGAGATTGGCTGGCCGGAAGCGAGTTACGGAATTTTCCGCTTCGACTTCGGCGGCAGCGCCGGCGATCCGCGCGGACCGTGGAGCAAGGATTACGAAGAGGAACTCGGCAATTACAACATCCGGGTCGTCTCCGGAGGCATCGAGGGCTATTTCATGACGCTCGCCAAGATGAAAGCGCCGACCCGCACCCCGGTTTTCGCCGACGTGCGCAAGCTGAACGGCGAAGGATTCATGGCATTCAATCCGCGTTATTTCCACCCTGAATCCGCCACGGCGCTCGCACATTCGCAGGCCGCCAATATCGCGTATGCCGACGGCCATGTCGCGTCACGCGGACTCAACGAACTGCGAAGCGAAGGCTTCACCCAGTTCGTACTCGGCAACGGCCGCATCCAATAACCTCACTACCCAAAGGAATCATCATGTTCAAACCGACTCTTTTCGCGGCGGTCCTGCTGGCCGGCGGCGTTCTCACTGCATTGGAATTGACTCCTTCGGCGGACACCGCGGTCTATGCGCCCGGCGAACCCGTCCGTTTCACCGTCAGTAAACTTCCGGCAAACGGCAGGGCCGCCTACCGCGTGATCGACTTCGACCGCAAGACCGTCAGAAACGGCGAAACCGCCCCCGGCAATCTGGAATTCACCGGCCTGCCGCGCGGCTGGTACGAGCTTCAGGCAGAAACGGTCGGCAATGCCGGTGAAAAAGCGCGCTATCCCTTCGCCGTGATCCCGGAATTCGACCGCTCCCAAACCGACTGGGAAAAAAATCAGTTCGGCGTGATGGTCGCGCCGCACACCCGCTATCCGCTGGCCCATCGTGATTTCGACGCGAAATTCATGGAACGGATCGGCGTCCGGTGGGTCCGTACCCACCGCCTGAACTGGATTCAGATTCAGCCCGACGAACACAAAGCCCCCGACTGGGCCACTGCCGACCGGGAGGTCGAAATCTACAAAAAACGCGGGCTTTCCATCGTCGCGACCACGGCCTGGCCGTTCCCGGCCTGGGCTTCCAGCGGACGCGGCACCCAAATCGACGCCTACTACCTCGACAAGATGTTTCCGGCGGACAAGTACATCGAGCAGACGAAGAAATTCCATACCGAACTCGCCCGGCGCTACGGCGACAAGATCGATTACTGGGAGATCGGCAACGAGATCGACGCCGAAAACTTCTGGATCGGCCGTTACAAACATCAGGGCGACAAGGCCGCGATCATGCAGGATTACATCGAGTTTTACATCATGATCGCCAAGGCGCTGCGGGCCGGAGCCCCCGCCGCCAAAATCGGCCCGAACACCACCGGCAGCGCGCCCGACGGCAACACCTACCGCGACTGGCTGAACGTCTTTCTGCAGAACCCGGAAGCGCGCAAACAGATGGATTACTTCTCCACGCACTACTTCCCGAGCGTCCCCGAAATCCGCAAAGTGCTTGCCCGGTACGGCAAAGGCGACGTGGACATCATCTTCACCGAAATCGGCGGCATGGCGCACTCCTACCGCAAGGTGCCGACCTGGGAGGAGACCTGCCGCAACATCCGCATCACCTGCACCCACTACGCGACCCAGCTTCAGGCCGGCGGCAAGGCGCTGTGCAAGTTCCTGCTGCGCGACATTCCCGAACTGCCGCCGCAGGGCTGGATCGCCGGAATGCTCGAAGGCGACTTCAAGCTGCGTCCCGAATACGTCGCTTTCGCAACGCTGATCCGGGAAATCGGCGATGCCGATCCGGCGGGACGGATCAACATCACCCGGCGTTCCGACAAAGGCTGGTTGCACGGCTTCCGTTTCCGCCGCGGCGGCAAGACGCTGACGCTGGTGATCCTGAACGACGCCCCGAAAGCGGCCGTCACCCTCGACTCCGCCTCAAAAGAACTGCGCGTGATCGATATGATGGGGCGCGAAACCACGCAGATTCCGCAGAACGGCAAACTGGTTCTGGAGATGGATTCCGACCGGCCGCTGCTGATCGAAGGCGATATCTCCGGCGAACCGGGCGAAGGCCGGGACCCGGAACCGGTGCTGGTTCAGGAGATCAATGTGAAATGCAACGGCGACTTCGAAATGCCGGTGCGCGGCGCCACCATTCCTTACTGGCATCTCGGCTATGACACCGGCAAGGGCACTCCGGAACAGGTCGGCTTTCTGGTTTCCGTCGACGACAAGGTCAAACACTCCGGGCGGCAAGCCCTGAAGATCCATGCGGAAAAACGGACCGGCTTCTATGCAGTCTGTCATACGATGACCGTTCCCAAGCTGAAGCTCGGACAATATATGGTCGTTACCTACCGCTGGTGGGCCAAGGGCGAAAAAATCGACAGCATCGACAAAGCCGGCTTCGCGCCGTCGCTGTCGATGCGCCGCAAGGACAACAGCCGCATCCACTGGCGGGACGGAGACTTCGAGCGCGGCACCTTCGACTGGATGGCGGGCGAACAGGTCCGTAAGTACGAACAGAACGATTTTCCGCCCGATTTCAACCACTTCTCCCTGGAATTCTACCTCGGGAAGTCGACCGGAACCCTCTGGCTGGACGATGTGAGCATCAACATCAAGGTGATGCAGCGCGGCGCTTCCGAAGCCAGATATCTCAAGTAACCATATCCCAATAACCATCCGGCGGATGCGGCAGCCGTATCCGCCGGATGGCTGAAAAATACCGCCTCCGGCTGGACTTTTCACCAATTCGGCAGTACATTTCCTGAAATTCAGGAGGACATTTTCTTATGGATCAGATTCACCGGAAGTATGAACTGCCGCACACCAGCCGCCGCCGCGAGGAAATCGAGTGGTCGATCCACTACGCGTTCAACGCGGGGGACCGTACCCTGCCGCGCGTGCTGCTGGTCGGGGATTCAATCTGCAACGGCTACCACGCGCAGGTGCGCGAGCGGCTGCTCGGCATCGCGAACGTGACCTTCTGGGCAAGCTCCAAATGCGTGACCGATCCGGACTACCTCCGCGAACTGGAATTCATTCTTGAGGAGTATCCGCTTGACCTGATTCACTTCAACAACGGCCTCCACAGCCTGACCACCGACCGCGCCGAATGGGAAGCGGCGCTGCGCAACACCTTCCGGATGATCCTCGACAAGCTGCCGGGAATCCGGCTGATGTGGTGCGCCAGCACTCCGCTGACCGATCCTGAACTGACCGCTCAAGCGGTCGAACTCAATGCGATCGGTGCACGGGTTGCCGCGGAATTCAATCTGCCGGCCGACGACCTGTTCAGTGTGATGAATCCGCTGGACCGCAAGGAATTCTGGTGCGACAAATACCACTTCACACCGGCAGCGAAAGAGCTGCAGGGCGATGCGATTACCCAAGCCCTGAAGCCTTTCCTGAATACAACCGGGAACGCCGATCCGGAAGCCTTCCGGCGCGGCACCGAAACCGGCCCGGACGGTGCATTGAATTAATAGCGGCTCACTTCGGCGGCGGTCTCCGCCTCGAAATGCACATAGCGCCCGACATAGATTTTCCGGGTGCGCTCCGGCAGCGGCATATTTTCCGGCGGCGCGGCCAACTGCAGCTCATACGCCTCCAGCCGGTCCGCCCAGTCGGCGGCGCGGCCGAACAGCAGTACGCTCCGGCAGAGCGACGCGGGCGGCGGCTCCACTTTCTCCGCCCATGAGTCGAGCGGGATCTCCGCCCCCTGCCCCGGCAGGTTGCGGCGGATGAACTCCGCGACCTCCCCCGCCGTCCACTCCCGGTCGTACAGCGCCAGCACCGGATCCTTCCCGGGCAGCCGCAGCATCAGCACGCCGTCCGCCCGGAACAGTTCCGGCGCACTCCCGCCGCGCATTCCCCACCCGGTGATCCAGATTGCGGCGACCACGGCGACCGCCGTTCCGGCCGCCGCCAGCAGACGGCGGCGCGACACCTTCGGCAGCCACAGCAGCACCACGGCGGCGCAGAATCCGAGCAGCAGCAGCCACGACAGCAGCCAGTTCAACAGCGGCAGGGTGCCGAACGAATAAAAATCGAACAGCAGCGGCCAGTCAAAGCAGCTCGCCAGCGTCGCGGAGACCAGCGTACCGACTACCGCGCACCACAGCGCCGGCCGGAACGGTTCCGAACGGCGCGGAAGCCGGAACAGCGCGACCAGAACCGCAAACACATAAAGCACTCCCGGCACCGCGCCGAATTCGACCAGCCAGGTCAGGTGGGAATTCACCAGCGTGCGGCACACGATGCCGGAACCTTCCGGCAGCAGGAATTCCGACACGATCCGCCCTGAATCCCCCAGCCCGCAGCCGCCGGGCAGCAGAGAAAACAGTTCCGCCCCGCCCCGCCAGATCACCGGGCGGTTGGTCAGCGCCCGGTCGATCCCGAAGCGGCCGAGCATCCCGGAGAGCGCGAACGCCGCCACCAGCACCGCCAGCGCCGCAAGGCCGTATTTCAGGAAGCGGCGGCCGTAGAAGCAGCAGAAAAAAACCATTTCCATCACCAGCACCGCCATGCCGGTGCGCGAACCGGTCAGCGCCAGCGCCGCGATCAATCCCGCCGCGGCGATGCCCGCCACGACCTTCGGCCGGCGCCCCGGCCGGTTGAAAAGCGGCCACAGCAGCGGAAACAGCAGGGTAATCAGCGCGGCGGCATGGTTCGGGTTGTAGAAGCCGAAGCCCCAGCGCACAATGCCGTCGCTGGTGAATTCCATCATGGCCTGACCAGTCCTTTTATTTTCTCCGACAGGTAGTTGCGATACTCCGGGTCGATCGACTCCACCTGACTGACCGGATAGACGATGCCGCTCTCGTCGTCGGCGACGAAACGCGGCGGCACCCGGTCCAGCCACTCCGCGAAAAAGGTCCGGGCGACCTCCAGCACTTTCGGGTTCAATTCGTGGCCGCCGGGCAGCGTCAGCCAGAGCAGCCGCCCGCCCTTTTCGCGGTAGTTGAATGCGAACGTCCGGGAGATTTCAAAGCGGACGTCGTCCCCCAGCCCGCAGCTCAGCAGCGCCGGAGCCGGACGGGTGAACTTGTTCCCCTTGAACGGGAAGTAGACGCCGCAGCCGTGCGCGCCCCATGCCCCCACCCGATGCGGCGCGTAGTTGTAAAAAAGGTTCGCGCACTGGCCTCCGGCGGAGTAACCGAAATAGAGCAGCTGCTTTTGCGGGACTCCGTATTTTTTTTCGACCCGCGCCACGGCATTGAACAGCGCGCGGCCCGACCACTTCTCCGGCTCCCAATAGTCGTCGTTGAAGAAAGATGGCGCGAGCAGGACCAGCCCGTAACGGTCGGCCAGCCGGTCGAACCGGTAGGCCTTCAGGGTCTGGGCGGCTTTCCAGTTGCGCCCGCCGAACAGCACCATGATCCGGCTTTGCGGCGTGATCCGCTCCGGCAGCCGGACCGCGAATTCGAGCTGGCGGTTGTTCGGCGCGGAGGTGGCAACGGTGAAGGTTTCCACTTTGGCGGCTCCGGTGCAAAATGCGGCAACCAGCACAAGCAAACAGAAAAGACGGATCATTTCCTCACCGGGGCGGGTTTGCCCCACGCGAGGGCGATTTCGTTGCTCGGCAGCAGCACGCGGTCCTCCAGAGGAATATTGGCGGCCTGCGCCGATTTGACCGGATAGAAAAGCTGGTCCTGATCGTCGCCGATCCATACGGGAGGAGCTTCCGCGGCGCGCCCGGTTTTGCTGCCGCCGAGGTCTTCGAGGTGGCGGCGGTGGTAGAAGCCGAGGAATTCGCGGGCGAGCCGGTAGGACTCCATTGGCACGGAGTGGTTCAAATTCGGATAGGATTTCCAGATGATGTTTTCGCCCTTGGCGCGGGCGTTTTCGACGAAGCGGCGCGAAATGATGTAACGCTGGATGTCCGCATCGCCGCAGGTGACCAGCCCCGGCACGCCGCGCATCCGGGTGCTCGGCGTGTGGAACACTCCTCCGGCATGGGAGACCCACGCCCGGGTCATCGCCGGTTTCCACGCGGGAAAGAGGTTCGAGCACTGCGAACCGCCGGAAAAGCCGTAAAACAGCAGTTTGGTGGTGCAGACCCGGTACTTGGATTTCAGCATCGAAAGCGCCTTCAGCAGCGCGGGGCCGGACCACTCCTCGGGTTCCCAGTAGTTGTCATCCTTGAATCCGGGTGCGACGATGAAGATTTTATTCCGGTCGGCCCATTCGGCCCATCCGGCTCCGCCCTGCGCTTCGCCGGCGCCGGAGGTGTTGCGCCCGCCGAAATAGACCAGAATCCGGTACTCCAGCCGGTCGGCGGAGCGGTAGGTGCGGGGGATGCGGCAGTGAAACGTGACCTCCGGATTCTTCGGAGCCTTGGTTTTCACGACGATCTGTTCGATCTTCGCCGCCGGTGCCGCCGAAGCCGCCGCCGGAAGCAGCAGCATCCCCAGAACACCCAACCCGGCCACACACCATTTCCGCACTCCCGCAATCCCCATCATCCCCTGTCCTTCCCCGTTTCCGGCCCGCCTTAATGGGACGGCCCTCTTCCCGCCGCCCCGGCAAACCGCATTTTCAGACTTTGCTCCTCAAAGCAATCCAGTTTTCACTTATTAATATGTTTACTTTTACAACTTTTTCAAGTAAATTTTTGTTCAAGCAGAAAAAAATCATCTTTTTCAAGCTTTTCTCACGTATTGTCCGGGAGTTTCAAACCACATTTTTCCTCACCGCCATTTATTTCCCGTGAGTATACCTTGCCACTCCGGCATCGGATTTGCGGATCGAAATCCCGGCTGTTCCGCCCACCGAAGAAGGAGCCAAAGTCCCGCTGATCTGAAATTCCGTTTCACTCTCGACCACCCGCCACGGCCTTTGCCGCAGCACCTCTTTGCCATAGATGCCGACCAGAACGGTTTCGGCGACCTTGACGGCATCCTCTTTGCTCAAATTCAGATTCACTTCGGCAGGAGCCGTCTTGATGGTTATGCTGTTTTCAGGTTTCGGCTCTGCAACAACCGGTCTCCGGCGGCAAACCTTATCGAGACTCTTCCGAAGTTCCGCCAGTTCCGGCTCCAGTTCGCGGTATTCCGGCCGGATTGCCGTGTCGGAATAATATTTCTCCAGAACGGCGCTCCGCAATGTTTCGGCTACCGGTTTGAAATCGGAATTCACCTCATTCAGCCGGTCACGGTGCTTCAGGATCAGCCGCAGCCAGGCGTCGGCGAAATCCCATTCCTGTTCGGGCTTGACCTCCATCGGCCAATGCTCAAGGCACCAGTTGAACGTCATGGCGGTTTTGACCGGGTTGACCGCCGCGGCCTGTTCCAGATGCCTGAAAAACTCTTTTTTCCGGGGCGCCAGCATTCCCAGAAACAGATTCAGGCCGAAATCATCCGGCGAACCGGCGAGCAACTGCTGCGCGACCTCTCCCGCCTCGTTCCACTTGCCGACGAAAGCCAGCGCCAATGCGGTTTCGCGCGAAGCGGCGGCATCGGGTGGCAGTGAATCAAGATAAAGCGCAGCCCAGAGCGCCGGAACCAGCGTATGTGCCGGGACCACATTTTCCTCATCGAGCAATTTCAACGCGGCCTGCCGTCCCAACTCCCGGTTTTGCAACACGCTCCTGAAATAGATTCCATAAGCGGAAAATTGACGCATCGGCCTGCGAAGAGGAGTTGCAAAACTTTTCCGGGAAGGCGAGAGAATTCCTTTGCCGGCAATGCGCAGCATCCGGAACTGCCGCAAGGAGGAACGCCCTCCTGCCTTCTGCGGGACAATCCTGCCCCCGGACGCCTCTCTTTGCTCTCCGGTATGATCAGCAACAAAAATCACGGCTTCCTCCGCAACAGGAAGCGGCGCCTGTCGTTCTTCCAACGGCTCTCCCGCAACGGCAGAGAGACAGCCGCCAAGCAACAGCAATACGAAATGTTTTTGATAGTTCATTTCCCGCCTGTCCCAGTTACCATTTCAATGGATTTGTCAAAAGGAATAGAAAACTTCATATCATTATTTTGAAATGTAAAAACAAAATAAATCTTATTTCCTTCTATGCGAGAAGACAATGTCATTTCTTCATTTCCCAAACACTGAATGACATCATCCAATTTCAATTGTCCTTCTTTGAGCAATTCTCCACTGACAATGGTCTTCGAAAATATAAAATCCGTCTGCGTACGCGGAAAAGTGTAACAAGCCAACGAAAAAGTATTATCTTTTCTAATTACTAAATAATAATAAATATACCTGCTATTAAGTAAATAATATCCACTCTCATTTATCAGATCACTATATTCTTTTTCAGTCCATCTCCAACCATAAGCAGGCAATTTCAAGGTGGAACTATCGTCTACATTTTTTCCTTGAAAGTCAAATTTGATAATTTGTTGCGTTTCTTTTGTGGCTGATTCTCCTTTAAAGCAGTATTCGCCCTTAGATATACTACGTAAAATTCCATCCGGATAGTACACTAACTCAAGGAAATGACCTTCTCCATCATAGAGAATTTGAGTCCAGATTTGTCCCATCGGATAATATGTACGCCAAACTCCTTGTGGATGGCCATTTTCATAATATCCGTCAATAGCAGTCTTAGAGTCATTCAAATTAGAACATTTCCAGTAACCTGAATAATCAGAACCTGGTTTAGCAAGCTTTCCGTTTTTGACTCCATTGTAATAGTCAAATATGCCAATAAAATTAGAAGGAGGCATATGAGAGCTATTGCAACCTAGAACAGTCAAAAGGAATAAACTTGGCAAAAATATTTTTCGTACTAAAGCCATAATACCATCCGAATATTAATTCACTACATAGACCTAATTTTTCTATCTTTCACAACAAGCCTATCAGGAATTATCTTATAATTAATTTTATCATGGACTATATAACCAAGCCTTCCCTGCTCTCAATATTTCGCAGGAAGGCTTGATTATACGTAAGAGCCTATTATTTACTCATAAACACACGAAGTATGCTCGGTTACTCTTTCCCTGATTCTACTGCTTGTGGATATAGTCTTAGATGTATTGCCACATTCATATGTAGTAGTAATAATTGATACCACACAATACAAATCTTGTGCAACGCCATGGGTTCCACGTGTCTTATGAATTTTGTCTGTATCTGTAGGAGGATGAAAGGGATTTTTAAATTTACTTGTAACTTCCTCGTCAAAGCTCCAAGAAAATGTTGGATTCAATCCAGATCCCATAAACTCAAGCGGGAGAGCAAGAGAACCTGAAAAAGTTCTTCTTTTCTTTATATCAACTTCCGCACTTCCTCCGCAAGTAAATACATAATCAAAAATCGTTTTTGCAAAAACTTCTATTCCAGGAGAAGTCTCACGTTTAACTACGTCGCAGAATAAACCATCAATGACAGTACAACCTCCCATCCAGTCAATTGCCATGGTCACGCCATTATTGACATAGGCGAGGTTATTCCAGCCGTCGGGATAGCCGAGTGGGTCGGTGGTCTGCCACTTGCCCAAATCGGCGCGGTAATTGCGGAACAGGAAACTGTACCCCAACCCGTCGATTTCGGGCTTGCCGGTGAAGAAGTTTACGGCGAGGTTGGGCCTTTCGCCGGGTTTGAGTTCGCCGAAGGCGTCTCGGTCGATGGCGCTGAACTTTTCGCCGTCTTTTACTCCAAGGGTGTTGCCGAGCGCATCGTCGAAGAGCATCTTATCTCCGGCGAGGATCGGATTGCCTCCGGTTACGGCGGGTTCGTTCACGTACTTCAAGTTGTTGCGGCTCAACAGCGCGAGGCCGTCCCACAGGAAGGTTTCTTTGCTGTCGCCGTAGTCCGCGGTCGCGAGCTGGCCGCTGATGTCGTAGCTGTAGGTCTGGCTGGTCTTGCCGTTTTCGGCGACCTGCATCACTTTATCGAGCCAGCCGTAGGCGAAGGTCTTTTCGCCTTCTTTAGTCATGCGGCCCGCCGCGTCGTATTCGTATTTCGTGATCTTGCCGTCGGCGTTCTTGCTGCTGACCAGCTGGTTCGCCTTGTCGTAGGTGTAGGTCGTGGTTTTGCCCGCGACGGTCTTCGACAGGATGTTGCCCGCCGGATCGTACACGTATTTCTCGACCTCCTTGCCCGCCGGATCGATGACCGCGAGCAGCTGGCCGATTTTGTCGTACTTGTAGGACTGCTTTACGCCGCCGACTTCGCGGCCGCTGATCGTGCCGTCCTTGTCGTAGAAATATTTCAGGCTTGCGGTATCCTCCATGCCCGCGATGCTCTTGGCGGCGAGCTGTCCGAGCTTGGTGTAGCTGTACCGGACCGCGATGCCGTTGGTGGTGCGGGTCACGAGCTGGTTCTTCGTGTTGTACGCATAAGTCACGGTATCGGAACCGGATACGATCTTCGCGAGCCTGCCGAACTCGTCGTATTCGCGCTTTTCGCTGAAGGTCACGCCGTCGGCGGTGGTCACGCGGCCGGTGCGCTGGCCGTAGTTGTTGTACGCATAGCGGCTGACCGTCTTGCTCTCCTTGCCGTTTTCGACGGCGGTTTCGACTTTTTCAGTCATCCTGCCGAAGTAATCGTAGGCGTAAGTCGCGCTGCGCTTGGTGCTTGCATCAACCTTGCTGCTCGCGATCAGCTTGCCCCAGCTGTTGTATTGGAAGGTTTCGACCTGCCCTTTGCCGTAGTCCGCCTTGACCAGCCGGTCGCAGTCGTCGTATTCGTAACCGATCTTGCGGTCCGCCTGCTTCTGGTCCGCGAAACGCGAAATCACCGCGCTCAGCATCCCGTTTTTGTCGTGCAGATAGCTGGTCAACTGGTTCTCGGCGGTGCGTTTGCCCGCGAGTCCGAAGCCGTTGTAATTGAAGTTGATCTCGTGGCGGTTCTGGTCCAGCACCTTCGCGAGCTGGCCGATGCTGTCGTACAGATATTCGACGCTGGTTTCGTTCGGCAGGAACTCCTTGACCACCTTGCCCAACTCGTTGTATTCAGCGGACTTGACCCGCCCCTTGTGGTCGCGGTACTGCGCCGGAAGCCCCTGCGCGTTGTACGCGATTTCGAGGCTGCTCAGCAGCTCTTCACCGTCGAGACGCGCCATTTTCGCGATGCGCCCGGCCTCGTCATACACGTATTTCGTGGTCACGCCGTTCGGCGCGGTCGCCGAAATCAAGCGGTTGTAGCGGTCGTATTCAAAAGAAGTAAACTGTTCAAATACATTGCCGACCCGGCTCGGATAGCCGTTGCGGTTGTACACGATCGAAGTCTCGCTCTGGCCGTCACTTACGTTGGTCGGCTGATTGTAGGCGTTGTAGCGGATGCGGGTTTCGACCGCCGGCTTGCCGGACTGATCCAACTGCATGGAGGCGATCGGGTTGCGCTTCGCGTCGTAGCGGAACGCCGCCACCGGTTCGCGCTTGAGCTGGTTCGCCGCGCGGCGCTCCACCAGTTCCACTTCGCCTAACTTGTTGGAGGTGAAGTAGATTTCATTGCCCGCGATGTCGCGGATCCGGCTGACCTGCCCGGTCAGCTTGTCGTAGCGGTAACTGACCACCACCCGGTCGCGGCCATCGACGATCTGCCGCACCTTGCCGTTGTACGCAACATCATAACGCTTAAAGTAATAGATCGTCTGCGTCAGGCCGTTGAAGCCGGTCGTTTTGAAGATGCCGGTCTCGGCGTTGTAGTCGAATTTCGCCTCGCGTTTCGCCCGGTCGGTCAGCACCAGCTGTCCCGGCTTGTCGGAGAGGTAGCGGTAGTTGAAGAAACGGTCCGCCTTGATCCGGCCCGCCACCGCGATCCGCTGCGGCTTCTGCTTTTCGGCGACCGCTTTCAGGTAGTTCAAACGCTGCGCCTCGGTCTCGTGTTCCACCGCGATTTTGTCAACGAACTTATCCTGTTTGACGACAGCGAGATAGCCGTCCCTGTCATAGCCGAACTGCATCGGCGCGGTCCCCGTCGACGCGATCGCGGTCAGCCGCGCGCGCATCAGCTCCGCCGCCTTGCCGTTCACCGTCTCCGGCAGCACCAGCAGCTTGCCCGAAGCGTAGGCGAGTTGGTGCGCTACTCCGTTGATCTTCAACTCCTTGACGAGATTGCCGTCGTAGCTAAGCTCCAGAAACGCCTTGCCGTCCTGCGTCACCGCCGTCGGGCGGCCGTCGTAGTACCCGAACTCGATCTTGCGCCCCGACGGAGCCGTGATTGCGATCAGTTTCGCGTCGCGGTAGGCGAGTTTCCAGCCCTCCAGCGTGCGCTTGCCGTAGAAAATCCAGTTCCCCTCTTTGCCGTCCGCCTCCCACTCCGAATACGGCGAAAAATACGGCTTCGGCCCCTTCATCGCGTCTTTATAGAGGTCAAGCGCGTCCTTGTCTTTGGTCTTGGCGAAGAAGCGGATTTTCTCCCCCCACGGAGTCGTCCACAGCACGCCGTCCTTTTCCGGGATCGCCGAACTTTCGAGCTGCGGGCTGCGCCACGAGGTGCCGAACAGCCCCGCGTCCGCCGAATCCGAACGGTAGATCAGCTGCACCGGATACCGCAATTCGGGCGAAAAATTGGCTCCGCCCAGCTCGCGGCTCACGATGTAGCCGTTTTCGCTCAGCGAAGCCTTACCCGCCGTCATCGGCGACGAACGAAAGTTCAGTTGTTCCGCTCCATACCCCATCAGGCTCCCCGCCGCCATCGTCAAGCCGATGGCCCAACATTGTACTTGTCGTGCTAAATTCAATTTAACATCTCCTGTTGGTTTTTCAAGGGCGGAATTTTCCCATTCTCCCCCCTACGGTAAGTTATTATGATATAAAATGCACAAAAAAGCAAGAGCAGAATTATATTTTTTCTAACTTTCTTTCAATTATTACATTGAGAAATAAATGTGAAATAGTTGCAATTATCATGATATTTCAAAGCAATCATCGATAATAGCTGCAGAAGAAATTGATACAACAATACAGCCGAAAAGACAATCCCAGAACAATATGGAATCCGTCACCAGCTTTTGCGGTACAGCAGAATCCGCAATACCGTATCTTCCGGCAGTTCGGCGAGCATTGCAGGCGTCAACTGATCGATATGGGCTTTGCGCAACGGGATCTCTCTTTCCGCCCGCAACTGCCGATCACTTTGCACTGAATAAAAGTGATTGAATATTTCAATGAAACGCAGTTTCGGACAACGCTGCAACGCCCGGAAAAAACGGATATGTTCCGCCAATTCCGGCTCATCCGCACTGCCGCCACCGATCGCGGTACAGCAATCGCAAAATTCCTTGGTCAGCCGGAACGGCATCACTTTCTCCCGCCGGCGCGGCGCCAGAATGTCATCCGTTTCGATCCCGCACGGCCGGTTAAATTCCCGGCAGACCTGAAAAAATCTTCCCGCCATCCCTCTGGATTGATGTAACCGGTCAGGATATTACACATATTGCTCCTCAAAAAATTCTGCGGGCGGATGGCCCGGTTGCGGAAAACTGTTCGCTGTATTCGTCAAATTTCTTCATCACCCGTTCGACATGACGGATGATGACCTGCGCCTTGCAGTAGCCGTGGCGGCTCTGTTTGTAATAACTCTCATGCTCCAGAAACTGAATCGACTCCTCGACGTTGCCGCGCCATTTGTCCGGCGAAAGCTCCAGCGTCTTCGCCAGCTTGCGCGCGTCGATCAGGTGGCCGTAGCCGCCGTTGTAGGCCGCCAGCGCAAACTGCAGCCGGTCGCGCTCCGTCAGGTTCCCGGGAATCCGGTCGCACAGCGAACGCAGGAACTTCACCCCGGTCGCGATGTTTTCCTCCGGATCGAACGGTTTCGCACAGCGCATCTCTTCCGCCGTATCCGGCATCAGCTGCATCAGCCCCATGCCGCCGTCCGCGGTCCGGCACTCCGCGTCGAACCGGCTTTCCACCGCGATCATCGCCGCGATCAGCCGCCAGTCAAAATCGTACCGGGCAGCGTATTTCCGGATCAATTCATCGTACTGGCTGAGCCGCTCACCCTCTTCCTCCGGCGGCAGTTCATGCAGCGTCAGCCGCACCGGCTCCGGGGGCGGTTCCGCCGCCGGGCGCTTCCATACGACCAGCACCCCGCCCGCCGCCAGCGCGGCCAGCAGAATCCCCCCGCATACGGCCCGCCCCAAACGCATCAGCTCTCCTCCCCGTCCTCCGGGCCGATCACGGCGGTGAATCCCTTCCAGTCGGCGGCATCCTCCGCTTTCTCCGGCTGCGGATCGAACTGCCGCAACTCCTCCAGATAGTGCCGGTAGTAGTGCAGATAGAAGGCCAGCGCCCGTGAAAAGTTGCTCCCGACCAGCCCGTTCAGGAACAGCTTGGTGATACTCTTCTCGCGGTACAGGATCTCCTGCGTTTTCAGGAACACACCGCGCTCCTCCGGCGTCGCCCGCTCCATCAGTTCGCGCATCGCGGTGACCGCCTGCGGCTGGCGCATCCAGATGTACATCATATCCAGTGCGTTGATATAGAACAGATTCACCAGATTGCTCCGCTTCAGCCCCGAAAGGCGGACAAAGGATTTATGCCCCTTGAGCAGCTCCGGCAGGTTCTTTTCCGGCAGCAGCAGTTCCAGTTTCGCGGTCAGCGCGTAGAGTTCGCGCAGCTTGCAGCCGAAATCCCGCAGCCGCGCCGCGATATTGCGCTTCCGGTCGGCCAGCGATTCGATCACGCCCCCGATCACATCCGAAGCCAGTTTCGACACGATCGCCGCCCACTGCTGCAAAATCCCCTCGATTCCCGGCACCTGCAGCAGGCTCAATACTCCGCCGAAAATCGAGTTGAACACCAGCGCCAGCGGAATCGACAGCGGCGCGCGCAGCCAGTTCCCGATCACCGCCGACTTCGGGAACGCCCGCAGCAGGTTGTGCCCGGTGATGTAGAAGCCGTTCGCCAGCGCAATGCCGGAGAACACCAGCACCGGCTGCTCCTCGGCAGTCCACCCCAGCACCCGCTGCAGCAGCACGGTCTTGACCAGGTAATCCAGCACCGGCACCGAAAGCCCGGTGTAAAACAAGGAGTCCGCGACCCGCTGCCACGACACGAAATCATTCCATTTCAGCAGCGGCGAACTGCGGAAACCGCCTCCCGCCCAGACCAGCTGGATGATGTTCCGCACACAGGTGATCCCGAGCCAGATCACCGCGCCGAACCACATCAGGAACCACCAGTCCGAGTTGTAATAGAAGGTGAAAAACGCCGCCAGGAAGCCGGTCAGCACCTTCAGGAAGATTTTCAGGTTGCTGTTCAGATACCGCCAGCATTCGCCGAGCGATTCGACCGGCTGCAGCAGCCTGCTTCCGGCGGGCGGCACGTAGAAGCCGCCCAGCGTCGCCAGATTGCCCGGCCCCCGGTCGATCGACTGCGCCGGGTCGGGGCACTGCCACTCGATCTTCACATAGGAGCCGAATCCGAACCGCCTCGCCAGCCGCCCGCCGAAGCCGGGCGTGTTTTTCGGCAGGTAGCTCAACACCTTATAAACCTCGGAATGAACCTGAAGCAGCGAAAGTTCCGGCAAACGCTTCTGCACGATCATCCGCCGCACCGGTGTTGTCAGCGTATCGACGACCACCATCCCCATCCCGTGCACCTGCGGCGACGGACGGCTCGCCGAATCGCTGCCGATCGACACCGTCAGCGGAGTCCGCGCGTAGAAAGTCAGGAAATTCGACATGTCGCGCAGGATATGGCCGAGCCGTTCGAGCCGGTCCGCCCGGTCGCGCGCGCCTCCCGCCTTCACCCGCTCCATCGCCAGCCGGATCAGGTTCTTGAGCTTCACCACATTGCCGGAATTCAGCGCGTGGCGCAGGGAATTGATCACCGAATCGTCCGGCCGCTCTCCCGCCGAATCATCCTTCAGGTTGAAGATTTCCAACGTGGTCAGGTCGCCCCGGCAGTCGTACAGGATTTCGATCGCGTCCTCCAGCCGCAGGCCGGTCAGGTTCAGCGTCATCCGGAAGCCGGAAGCGACCTTGTGCAGTTCATTGACCAGCTCGGCGGGCGAAAGCCGGTTCAGTTCCGGAAGCGCCGCCGAATCCGCCGGAGGCAGGTTCCACAGCGACCGGTCCACATAGCGCCCCGAAAGCAGTTCGGCGGAGAGCTTGCCCAACATCGAATTGAGCTCCTGCCGGCGCAGTTCGGCGGCGTGTTTGAGTTTTTCCCTGCCGTCCATCCGGTCCAGTTCCACCTGGAGCAGCGCCCGCACCCGGTTGTTCAGCAGCTCGCCGATGTGCTCCAGAGAGGGCTGGCCGTAACGAACCGAAATCAGGAACTCCTCCTCCGTCACCGGCGGCATTTCAATGCCGTAATATTTGTTCAGCTCCCTGCGGCCATGTTCGTTGAACCGTTTCAGGGTCTCCAGCACGATCTTGCGCCGGTAGTTGGCGGCTTTGCGGCAGCGGCGCACGAACTCCTGCGTCCGGGGCCGGTCCAGGAATTTCAGGTAATCCGCCACGCCGGAGAAACCGCACGGAGTCCAGATCAGTTCCGCGAAGCGCCCCCGGAACAACGAGCGGAACTCCACGCCGATGCGGGCCTCCATCTTCATGATTCCGGCAGCACGCATCACCTCCTCGGCAGCGTCGCGCGGCACATAGTTGTAGTAGATCACCTGAACCTGAACGATCCCCTTGATCCACGCATCCATGATCAGATGGGCCGGAGACTTGCGCCCCTTGGTATTCGCATCGTGCACATGCTGGTCGAACGCCACCGGAATCCAATGCTCCGGCATCTCCACAAGCCGGTAGCGGCGCAGCAGCTTGCGGATGAACAGCGGATTGCCAAGCATCGCCGAGCGCAGGTCGTGCGCCAGACGCAGCCGCCGCAGCCAATCCCCCCGCAGCCGGATCAACTCCTTGATGATCTGCAGAATCACCCGAGCGGTATTGTAACGCAGCGGCACATCCAGCCCTTCGAGCAATTCGTCGCGCAGCGCCTGAAGCGCGGCCAGCCGCCGCTCCATCGCCTCGGAACCGGCTTCAAACGTATCCAGCAGGTTCATCATCGTACGGACCAGTCGGAGCGACTGAGGCTCGGCCAGCTCCCGGATCCCGCGCGGATGCAATTCGGGAGCGAACACCGGCAGTCTGCCGCGCCCATCCGCCACCGCCTGCGCCGCATCGATGCCGCGCACCAGCTCATAATCCGCACGGTCAAACAGAAAACCCTGATAAAATCTCTTGAACGCCAACTTGCCGCCTCACTCTCCAGTAAACTTATATGGAAACAAACATATCACAAAGTTCCGATTTTACAAGTTTTCCGCAGGAGTTTGAGGCAACGCACCATGCCCTTCTGGATTGCACGGGCGGGCAGGTACCACCGCCAAGTACGCACGCCAATGCCCCTCCGGGGGGCGTACGGCGGCAAGGTGCCGCTGCCGGGTGCGCGCTCCACCCCTTCCGGGGTCGCGCGGCGGCTAACTCTTGCAAAGCATTGGTTGGTCTGCATAACCACTTACGCGGCGCACAACAAGCGCGGTCAGCGCCGCGAACGAATGTGAGGG
>ERZ1034984.1892-NODE-1892-length-18122-cov-13.384403_pt1 | contig 18122 bp, 18 predicted proteins | sample MGYA00520589_ERZ1034984 | MGnify/ENA primary metagenome ERZ1034984 (study PRJEB33766, sample SAMN09781790) | gut metagenome | biome: gut microbiome | host: Homo sapiens | place: Madagascar | study: EMG produced TPA metagenomics assembly of the PRJNA485056 data... | reverse complement strand
GGAAGGAGAAATAATAAAAACCACCCCTTTCGAGATGGTTTTTATTATACGTGATATTATGCCAACAACAAAAGCAGGTCAGAAAGCGGTTAATAAATATATTGCTAAAGCCTATGACCGCGTAAACCTCGTATTAAAGAAAGATACCAGCCCGACAAAGGATGAAGTACAGGCCGCTGCTGATGCAGAGGGCGTGAGCCTGAATGCGTATATTGTGGCAGCCATAAGCCAACAGTTAAGCAAAGATAAAACGTAAAGGGGGCGCTATTATGAGCGAGAAAGAAAGAGTGATCCAGCTTCTGGATGATGTACCGACCTACAAAATGGGCTATATTTTGGCCTACGTGCAGGGCTTGACCGCCGATGAAGAGGCTGACGATGCTTTTTGTGAGCATCTTGTAGAAGAGTACGAGAACGACCCAGATAAAGGGCAGTTCCTCACGCTGGAAGAGTGCAAGAAAGAGTGGGGCCTGGCGTGATGTATACGATTATCGTTGATAAGCCCGCAAAGAAATTCATTGATAAGCTACCAAAGCCAGACCGTGCCCGCATTGCAGATGCTCTTGAAAAGCTACCGGATAACGGCGATATAAAAGAGCTAAAGGGGCGCAAAGGTTGGTTTCGGCTGCGCGTCGGTGCTTACCGCATCATCTACACGGTGGACAACGGCCAACTGATTGTGCGGATAGTGGATGCCGGAAATCGTGGGCAGATTTATAACAGATACTGATACCAGCAGGGGGAACGCTTCGGCGCTCCCCTCTTTTTTATGACAAAGGCCCGGCGGGACCTATTTTTTTTGCAGGCCGATTCCCGGAAAGGGTGGTCGGGGTGGCGGGGTGGTACTCCCCCCCTATGCGGGGAACCCCCGGTTTCCTAACGAGCCAGCGCCCCTATATATATGTCCGCCCCCGGAGCGAATCCTTCCACAAAAAATATCGCTGTATTGACAGTATCCCTGCGTTGCGGTACAATAGATTCAAACATAGCACACTCCATTGCAGCGCCCAACCGTTACGGCAGACTGTGCCGCGTCGCTGAATATTACATGGAGTGTTGAAAAATGGCTAACGAGGGCTTCATCAAGCTATACAGAAAAATGCTCGAATGGGGCTGGTATGATGATGGCCCCACCAAAGATGTGTTCATTCACCTGCTTCTGATTGCCAGCTACGAGGATAAGTTCTATCGCGGTATCACATTGGAACGCGGACAAGTTGTCGCCACAGCGTCAGAAATCAGCAAGCAGACCGGTTTATCACGCCAACAAATTCGCACCGCAATTTCCAAGCTAATTTCAACCAGCGAAGTAACCACGTCAAGAAAAGGGAATTTTACCGTATTTACGATAAATAATTACGCTGATTATCAGGCGACCAACCAGGTTAGCAACCAGCCATCAACCAACCATCAACCAACCATCAACCAACCCTCTAATACTAAGAAGGTAAGAAGTAAAGAATATACCCCCCATACCCCCCAAGGGGCCGACGCGGATTCCCCTGCTTTCACCAAGTTCTGGGATGCCTACCCAAAGAAAGTAGGCAAGGCCGACGCCCGCAAAAAGTTTGCCGCCGTCCAGATTATAAAATAACGTAGATTTGACATTTTTACAAAAATATGTTATACTATATCCACAGATTGGGGGTGTGGATGTATGGGAAATCTGAAATCATTCGGCACGGCAGCAACGCCGGAGGAAAAGGCGTGGGAGCTGGAAGTGCGCCGCAAGGGTCAACTTGCGCAGGCAGAGAAGCGCCACAGAAAAAAGGCTCTGAATGATATTCTGGATGCAATCCTTGCCATGAAGTGCGATACATCCGCCCTGACGGATGACTACATCACCGAGACTGCGCAGAAGCTCGCAGCGGAGAAGGGCGAAAGCATCACCCTATACGAGGCCATCGCCCTATCCCAAATCAAGCGTGCTATCGACGGCGATACCAAAGCCGCAACCTTTGTCCGTGACAGTGCGGGTGACAAGCCCCTTGACCGCAGTGAGGTCACGAACACGGAGACCATCACCGACGCAGACCGACGGATGATGGAAAACATCTCCAAGCGTTTGGGCATTGAATAAAGGCTCCCTTTTACGCCATCTAAGGCGAGCAAGATAGACCTCCTGAAAATAGCCGCTCTCTGTTCTGGTACGCAGAGGGCGGCTTGTTCTATGTCCGCGAGAATAAGGCGCTTTGGCGGTGGTTCGGCAGTGACTAATGAAAGTGTATTCCGACACAACAAAAACGTCTGTGAGAGGCTGTATCGCGGGCTGTCGGTATTTCTGATTGAACAAGTGCAAAAAGAGGGGACATACCTGCTGTGGCATGCCCCCTCTGTCGGTTAATATGGATTTTTCCAAGTGGGTGCAACGATGCTGAAATATGCGCGGCGTTCCTCGTTAGTCAAATCCATGTAGTTCAGGGCATTGACCAAATCGGACTTGTTGAAGCTGCCGTCGGGGTTGCCGCCCTCCCCTGCCGCGATCTTGCGGTTGGCTTCTGCCGTGTGGTAGGCACGTTCCAGATATTGCAGATACAGATAATTGGCGACGCCCGCCGGGCCGTAGGTGGCGCTGAAGGTCTGGGCTTTTTCGTCGGTGCTGTCGTCGGTGGTCTTGCTGGACAAGTAAATTTTGCCGATGTCGTCATCCGAGAGGCCCGGCGATTGCAGCAGGGCGTTTTTGAACTCGGTGTCAGAAACTTTACCGTTGCCGTCGGCATCCGCTTGGGTATAGGCATCCAAATACTTGAGGGCCATATCTGCGCCGTACTGTTCCTGTACACGAATAGCAGGGCTTTCTTTTTGCAGGAACATGGATGCAACGTCCATCTTTTGGGCGGCGGTCAAATCGTACTGGCCCAATACCGGGAGCGCAGTTTGCAGCTTTTCCAGCTGGTTAGCGCTGTCGTCATCCTCGCCGTTCTTGGCGGTGGCGGTATAAATATCCAAGTAAGCGGCGGTTGCCTCCGCACCGGCTTTGTCGTAGAGCTTCTGTGCGGTATCATCGGAGCCGTTCAGCAGGTAGGCGCTTACCATATCATCGTAAGAATCCAGTGACGGGATAGCGTTCCAGCGTTCGGCCTTGTTGAGGTTGGCGTCTGCGTTGCCGGTGGCCTCGCGCTTTTCGTCGCGGGCCTTGTCCAGCACCGCGCCGATGGAAGAAGTCAGGAGCGCGTCACGAATGCCGTTTTCTTTGTAGGCAAGATAATCTTTGTTCTCGCTCACATAGTCCGGGTTTGCGGCCTCTTTGCCCGCCTCTCTGCCGATTTCGTAGGCTGATTTCAGCATCTTCACGCGGGTGGCGTCATCGGCCTGCCGGTATTCGTCGGAGCGCATGACCTCATCCACAATTTGGCGGTTCAACTGCCCGGCGGTGCGCTGGTATTCGCTGGTCTGCGTGTTATCCAGCTTCAGACCGTCTACGTCGGTGCCATTCTTGACGCTGGGCGGATATACTCCGATGTCGCCGGTGGCCTCATACAAACGCTGAATTTCTTTGTCGCGGCTGCTGATGGCCTGATTTGTAAAAGCCGCCGGGTCGAGAAACTGTTCAAATGCTGCGTTGTCGCGCTGTTTCTCGTTGCCCCATGTATCATAGGCGGCGGGCAGTTCCTTCGATAGTCCCGGAATCTTTGCCATAATCTGGTTTTTCTGACTTTGGAAAGGGTCGGTAGCATCGTAGGGATTGCGGACGGTGGTGTCTGTGCTTTTGGCAACAGCGTTGGACAGCGATGGAATCATACTCTGCGGCAGGCCGAGCGCTGCATCCCATAGACCGCCGCCCAGACCTTCATAGTTGCCGAACAGGTCACCGATGTTGCTCAGGTTGCTGTTGTCGGCTAATGTATTCGTGAACGCCGTAACGGCTCCCTTTGCTGCCTGTTCCGGCGTTTCGTCGCCGCTGGCGGCCTGCGCCCATGCCGCGCCGGTGATAACGCTCATCATGCCGGGCTGAAAATCCGAAATGCGGTAGTAGACATTGGAATCGGGGACATGGATTGCGAAAGGCAGGAAACCGTTCTGCTTGTCAAACGCTTTTCTGCTGGCATTGTCGCTCTCCGCGCCGGTCAGGACGCCGGATTTATACAGCGCTGCGCCCAATGCCATGCCCGCCGAGCCGGTCAGGCCCTTTGCAATCTCGTCGATGTATTCTGCCGGGTTGCCGCCCTTTGTGTAAAAATCCTTCACGCCTTTGGCAAGGCCGACAGGACTGTAATCCAGACTGCGGGCAACCATGTTCGCGGGGGTCTGGGTGAACGGCATAATAACTTCGCCCACGCCGCCCAGCTTGTGGATGGAGCTGAACAGATGCGTCCACTCGTTATCGTCCTTGTAGGTCGCCCGCATGGCGTCCTGCGTGGCCTGCGCGATCATGTCCGCTGTGATTTGGTCGGCGCGGGTAATTTTGTTCGCTGCTGCGATATTTGCAAGACTGTCCGTGAAACTCTTTTTTACAAATGGTGCATCGCCCAGTTCCAGCAGACCGTAAGTAAACTGCCGGATATTCTCGAGTACGGATTTTTCGCTGCTCATCTGGTCAAAGACATTCTTGCCGGTGAATTTCTGGCTGATGGCTTCAAGCGCCTGTGCTCCTTTTTTCATGCCGGGCACATTGGCGAGGATGTTATGCTGCTGGCCCTCGCCCAGCTTGAACACCTCTGCGTTTTTCACAGCATCGGAGATGGGCTGTTCATAGGCACTGCTGCCGTCGATGGTATCCTTAACCTGATTCCACACCTGTTCCGCCACATCCCTGCTGGTTTTATCTACATGCAAGGCTTTGGTCTGCACGAAGTCTGTGCTTTTACCGGTCTTTGCATACAGACTTTGCAGAGCGGCACTGACCTTATCCGAAATACCGGTGACCGGCATCTGCATCACATTCGCCACGACATTGCGAACTTGGGTGCGGGGATTCAGCAGGAATCCCAAGCGGCGTGCTTCGGCCAGCTTGGAGAGCGCAGAAACGGGGTATTCCTTTGCAATGCGGTTACCGATACTCTCCATCGCGGAAGAAATAGCTTTGCCATCCCCGGCGTGGATGCTCTCAAACGCCTTGATTTCGGCATCGGTGAGCCTAAAGTTCTTCCACTGGCGGCCCAGTTCCTTTGCGCCGCTGGCGTTCAGGTCGTCGATGCTGCGCTGCGCATACCGCAAGGCGGTCATTGGGTCGTTCTGCATCAGAGAGATTGCGGCGGCCTGCGAGAACTGGCCGCTGGCCGTCAACTCTTTGGACATACCGCGCAGCAATTCAACAGCAGAATCACTGTCACCGTCAGCGATGTACTGCTTGGCCAATTCATAGCCCAGAGGAACCGCCGCCGGGTCACGCTGGAAAAGCATATTCTGGTATGCCGTCACGGCCTCTCCCTGCCCCTTTGCAAGTACAGCATCCGCGCGGGCTTTCGTCTCGGCGTTGGACAGCTGGTTATAGACTTCGGGCGCGGTGACAAAATCCTGCTTGACGGCATCTGGCAGGTCGGAGTTGGTGCGCAGAGATTCTGCAAAACCGCGCTCCCGCACTGCCCCGCCGGGGGCATCCGCTGCGGAGCCTGCAAGGCCCTGTGCGGCGTTCTGGGTTGTGGAAGTAAAGTTGGTAGCTGTGCTGTCAGGAACGCTCTTCACGGCGTCTGCGCTGTTCACGTCTCGCAGGAACGCATCGGCGTTCTTTTCCAAATCAACGGCAGCGGGCGTATCGGCACGCGGCAAGTCCGGGCGTGTATCCAGACTGCTGTTTTTACCGGCGACGGCTGCCGCTTCTTGCAGCGGTTCATCCAGCATCGCGCCGCTGAAACTGTTCTTCACGCCGTTGAGGACTGCGCTGCCGATTTCCGGCAAGGCGTTTATGACGATGTTCCCGGTCAGATTTTTGGCGGTGTTGGCGGCCATCCTTCCGACGGTCATGGGGTCATCGACATTCTCGCCCCGCGCGGCGGCCTGTCTGTCAGCGGAGAATTGATCCATGTCGTCCATCATGCTCGGGTAGGTATCCAGCACAAAGTCTGCGCCAGTATCTGCGAGCACGCGCCCTGCGGCTTCACCAAATCCGGGCTGTACAATGCGGTTCAGCACCGGGATTTTCTTTGCTGCATCGTAGAGCTTGCCGCTCGCCTTTTGTGCGGCGTCTGCATAGCCGGTTCCATCCACAAGCTGATTGAATGCGTTGTACTGTGCCATCTTGCCCGCCATAGCGCCACCCATAGCGGCAAGGGGATTTTGCTCGGTATACTCGTCCAGCGTCGGCACAACTGCCGGGAGAACGCCGCTTTCAATGGCCTGGGTGTATTTCCCGCCGGTCTGTTCGTCGGCCCAGTCTGCGACGGCCTTTTCGGTCTGCTTTTGCAGAGGAAAGCTGCGCATAAAGCCTGCCGTCGCGGCCTGTAAATCCTGCCCCAGACCACCCAGGGATGCTTTCTGGTTCATGCGGGAAAGGGCCGGTGCCTGGATGTTGTAATCGTCCAGCGAGAGTGTACCGGCCTTCACCTGTTTGTATAAGTCCCCTGGATTCTGGTCGTACTGATTCACTGCATTGATTTCGGCCTGTGTGAGCTTGCGGCCCGGCGTGCCAAGCTCGGCGCGGTAATCAGCATCGTTCTGTAACCGCTGCAAGGCGGTGGCAGTGTCGTTCTGTACGCTGGCCCAGTCGTTGCGGGTAGCCTTTGCGCGGCGTCTCTCGCGGATGCTGGGGGCCTGTCCTGCCGCTGCGGTCGTGCTGCCAACAAGATTCCCGGCCCGTCCGGTTGCAACGCTCTGGGCGGGCTGTGCGGCGTTCTGGTGCTCTGCGTAGCTGTTCCCTCCGGGCTTGCCTTTATTGGCCCCTGCGTTGGCGGCGGCCTGTTTGTCTTTGAGCATCTGCACCGTCTGCTCCCGCTTCTGTTGGGCGCGGTATTTGATATCGGTTTTTTCCTGTTCGCTGCCGTCGTACCGGGCGCGGGCGCTTGCATTGCGCTCGGCGTTGCTGCGCTGGGTGTCCTTGCCTTTGAGTGGCTTGGTCTGTACGTCTTTCGCGGCGGTGCTGCCCTGTGTTGTAGTTTTACCCTTCAGGTTATCGGCCGCCGCTGCCATAGCGGCATAGCTGTCAGAATCGGTCGTTACGCTGCCGCTCTTGGAACTGCTGGACGACCTTGCCGCTTTGGCCGCCTTTTCAGCTTCTTTCGCCAGATACCAAGCTTCATGCTGTTTCTGAATCGCAAGGTCGGCGTCATCCTGCAATTTTTTCGTGAACTGGTCGTTTGCCATTGCTGCCGCCTGCTGGGCCAGCTTGAAGTTGTTGTTTGCGCCGGTAATAGCTGCTGTACCGACATCCGCAAGCTGATTCTTCAGCACAGGCAGGGTCTTATCCGTTGCATTCAGCAAGGCCGCGCCGCGCTGCCGGGCGGCTTGGGTAGCTTGTACACCGCTGTTCACGGCCTGTGCCTGTGCGGCTTTGTAGTTGTTGAGGTAGGCGCTAAATAACGCATCCTCGCGGGTTTTCATTGCCATAATATCACTCCAATCTGTTCAGGGTTTCAATGTTCAGTGCTTTCTTAAAATTTTTGAGGGCTGCCTTTTCCTGAATGTTCACGCACTGCCGGGACACGCCGCGATCATCGGCAATTTCCTGCAGCGTTCTATTGTAACGATAGCGCTGTTCCAAAATGCTGCGGTGGTTCGGTTTCAGGCTGTACAGAGCGGCCATAACGGCCCGACGGTTCTGCTCGTTCTCAAAGTCCTGCTCAAGGTTGACGGTGGGGTCAGCGTACACATCCGCAATGGTGTTGTCGGTGTCATCCTCTAGGGGCAGATCGCTGGATAACGCATAGTTCAGCGGGTCAGCTGGTACGCGGGTCTGCTTGCCGTTTTCGTCACGGAGAAGCTTTCCCCGGCTGGTGGTCAAGACCTTTGTCGCGATGGCCCGGATAGACCAGCCCAGCACGGTAAGAAAGGCCATGCGCTTGCCCGGGTCATACCGCCGCACTGCATCGCGGACGCTGAACCAGCCCTCTACAATCAAGTCATCCCGATCAATACCCACGCGGTCAGCAAGGCCCTTATTTTTGGCGTAGATTTTAGCCATCTGCTGGCGGATGAAATTTTGGTGACGCTCCCACAGCGCATTTATGGCGGCAGTGTCACCGGCCTTGCCTTGCATAATCAGCGTCAAATCGTCCAGTTCGTTCATTGATTGCACCTCCGCTTTGTGGTATACTTTAGTGAAGATGCTGCCCTGCGTCTGCCCCCGCTGCCCGGCGGGGATTTCTTATTTGCCCGGTATGGTCTGGATAGCGCAACCCTCCCGCTTTACACCATGCCGTTGTAGGCTTCACGCAGCATCGGGCCGAACTCGTCCGGGTTGGCTACCAGCCACGCAAGAGCGGCAAGCTCTTTGCTGCCGTAGTGTTCGGCGTTCAGCCGGTAAGCGATGTCCGCCACCGCATGGTCGAGGTCTTGGCGTGGAATAACGCCGCTTTCCAGTGCGTCCATTGTGGCGCGGGCCTCTGCCCTATCAGTGAAGTGGATTTCAATGTGGCGGCCATCCGCTGAAATCATGGAGAGGGTGGCGCAAATCTTACCTTTGTTCTTCATAAAATCTCCTATTCTGGCGCGGTGTGGGCGTGCCCTCATCGTGTCGTTTGTTTGTCGTTGGTTTGTTAGATTCGGAACAGCGAGAGCTTGTAAAGGCTGCCGCTATGCGGAAAAGCGCTTGTCGGTTGTTTGCCGTTTCCTGTGCCCTTACTGTGCCGTTCTGCATGTTACTGGTTTGTTGATTCGTGTGTTAGGTACGGAGCAGTGACAACCTATAAAGCCCGCAACTATGCGGAAAACTGTGTGTTGCCGGTGTGTTGATTTGATTGTTGGTTCGTGGTTGATTGCCGGTTGATGCGGGATAGTAGATGACCGATAAAGCCCGGAACAATGGGGAAAATCAGTGGTCGGCATCTGGTGGCAAATGGTAGCTTTTGCCGGCTTTTTGCTTCGTCTTGCTCGGTCTTGCTGCTTCTTGCTTGGCTATTCTGGGTTCCTTTGGGTTTTTCTGGGTTTTGCATTCGTTGGCGACCGTAGACGGTCGTATACGGTCGATATCGGTCGTTTGGATTGCCTGCAAAAACATTTCCGCTCTATCAAAATGGTAGAAGGGTTCTACCAAAATGGTAGAAGATTCAGCCCCGAAAAGGCTCTTTTCTGTGTGACCTTGTACCAATTTGGTAGAACCAGTGAATTCTTTAGCGTTTAGGGTTCTACCATTTTGATAGACATATTTACATATTAGCCACCCGTACCGGCTTTAGGGCGGCGTTTTCCATCGAACAGAAAAGCAATAATCCGTTGCGGTCTTGTTGCTTCTCCCACTCGCAACGACATCGACGAACCCGGCATTTACGAGAAGTTTCACGCTGCGATACAATGTTTGCTCGGCTATACCGTACTTCGCTGCTGTTCGCCGGGAAAATTGAAAATCTGGCCGACCTCTGGCCTCCAGACACATACAGATGTAAACCCATTTCGCGGAATCTTTTAGGCCTGTAAAGGCAGGGTGATTCGCCAACGATACGCCAAGCTGCACAAAAAAGTTTTCGCTACAATCAGATGCGCCGGAGCACCAATACGACAGCTTTTTACCGGTTTTTACTTTTTTGCGGCTCATAATTCGTTAAAATCCAGCTGACCCGCCGGGATACCCAAAGCCCGGCGAACGGGTGCAATAGCTGCTAAACCGTGCTTGCAGCGTGCGGCCTGTACATTGTAAAAGCTCAGCATTTCCGCTTTGGCCCGTTCTGGGTCAAGTGACGGCAGAAAGTACCCGCCGCGCCCGCCGGGGCGGTATAAGATGAGTTCGCCTGCATCGCGTTCGCGCATAATCAAACCGCGCAACTTGCGCGGGGATACTTGCAACACGGCGGCCAGCGTGTCGGCGGGGATTGCATTTTCTGCGCCGTGTCCTAAAAATTCAGATACTCTCATTGAAAACACCTCTTATGTTTGGTATACTAAGAGGCGGGAAGATAGCTTTGCGCTGAATCGAAATTCCCGCCCTGCCGTTCTCGGTGCTGCAACACCGGGGACGGCTTTTTCTGTTCATGCGTCCACCCGGCGGATGCCGGACTGTTGCGGCTCTGTATCGCCCTGCATCCACTGCGCAAGGGATGACAGATTCACAAGCATTTTGCGCCCACAAGTGACACTGCGCACCGTTCCGTCCTTGCATAGCTGTCGGATTCTGTATGCGGCAAGGCCAGATGCTGCGCTTGCCTCCTTCACGGTTGCCATTCGCGGAAATTCAATCGGCATTTTTCTGGTTCACCTCACTTTCGTTCTGGCTCTGTGCGCTACGTTCTGCACGCTTTGCCCAATACCGGGCATTGTACTCACGCACGCGGTCTTTGTTTTTTGCCCGCCACTGTCGATAATACTCGCGGCGTTCAATGTTGACGTTGCCCATAAGTTACCTCCTGTTGACTATGGATAAGAAAAAGAATATAATAAAGAAAAAACGATATGAAAAATTTCGCTTGTGTTTTTTCTTTCTCATAGTATAACACGTTATTACGATGTTGTCATAATTGTTCTATAGACTGCGATGTAAAGCCCAAAAATCATTTCGTTGCTTTATTGTATAAATGTGCCGCCTGATACTTAACGAAGATACGTACAATAGCCGAGAAATAAAAAATTCTATTTGAGGGTATTTTTATGAAAAAAATGTACAAGAAAGAATATTTAGATGTGCGCGACTTCGATAAATTACCACTATTCGCGCAGCGAGTTAGAAAACTTCTTGATTTCTATTGCATTAGCGCAGCAACGCTTTCTGAAAGAACCGGGATTTCACCAAGTGTTATAAAAAAATATCTAAACGAAGATGTTGATGTAGGAATAAAAAATATGTGCAGAATTGCAGACGCCCTAGACGCGTCTGTTGATTACCTTGTCGGGAGGACAGAATATGTTAAGTTAAACCCGACAGCGTCAGAGGCTTGCAAATACACGGGATTGACAGAAGATGCGGTTAGAATGTTGCACTTATACAAAGACCGTCAGGAAAAAGATTCCGATTTTTCTGCAAACGAACCCGCCGTTCTTTCTGAATTTATTTCAAGCGGGACATTATTCCGTTTTTCAGACAATTTACAAAACAGCATCTATTCTATCAATGAACTAATTGATACACATAAGCGCTTTATACAAAATGCGAACGATGAATCGCAAAACGACGATGATTACTATATTGAAGAAACTTCGGACGACTACACGCAATACCGACTAGGAAAATTTGAGGCTATCGACGTTGTGACAGATTTTGTCAAAGAACAGCTAAGAGAGTACGATGACGAATACAACGACCTATTTAACAAGTGGATGAGAATTCTACATCCAGAGGAGTACGACAATGGCGAACATAACGAAGAGAACAAATAAAGATGGTTCAACGTCATACCGCGTCAAGGTCTCCGCTGGGGTGGGCGCTGATGGGCGGTATATCTACCGCTCGGCCACATTCACACCGCCGCCAAAACTAAGTGCACGGAAAGAAACAAAAGCCGTGCAGGAGTTTGCCGATGACTTTGAGCGGCGCGTTCAAGAGGGATTGTTTGTTGCCAATGATTTAACGGTTGACGGCCTTGCTGAACGCTGGATGAGAACTTACTGTGAAAAGCAGTTAAAGCCACACACTGTATCCGACTATCAAAAGATGCTGCCGCGTGTCTCTGCTGCCATCGGGCATATTAAGTTGGCAAACCTTCGGCCCGGCCATATTCAGGAATTTTATAACCGGCTGGCGCAACCCGGAATCCGCGAAGATGGAAAATATAAGGCACGGTCTGCATTTATTACGGCTTTCCCAAAAGGTACACGGCTGGCCCTGCTACATGCCGCTAATGTATCACAGCGCACACTTACGGAAGCAATGTGCGGGCGTAATGTCTCTAAGCGTTCAGCCGAAAAGATAGCCGCTGCCGCCGGATGGGCTTTTACAAAGGCCTTTACCTGTACCAGCGCAGATACTTTGAGTGCCAGGAGCCAGCGGCATTATCATTTAATGCTGTCGTCCATGTTCAGCACCGCCGTTCGTTGGCAGCTGATGGACAGCAACCCATGCGAACGAGTCACGCCGCCAAAGCTGGACGAAACCGATGTTGAATTTTTGGATGAAGGTCAGATTGCCTCTTTGCTGGAAGCCTTACCAGACGCACCAACGCAGCTTTCTGTGATCGTGCAGCTTGCTTTGTTCACAGGAGCCCGGCGGGGCGAAATCTGCGGCTTGCGTTGGGCAGACATCGACCTTGACGCGGGTGTCATGGCTATCAATCGGAATTTATCGTTCATTGCGCATAAAGGCCCCGTGTTTGATTTGCCGAAAACAAAAAAGAGCCGCCGCTGCATAAAGCTAAGCGACGACTGTGTAGCGTTATTGAAAGATTATAAGCAATGGCAGATACGGGAGCGTCTGAAAGTCGGTACATACTGGTTGCGGGAAATCACCATAGAGGGCGGCAAGCGCGTCAGGAATGATTTGCTGTTTACCAAACCCGACGGCAAGCCGTTTGACCCCAACAAGGTTTCTTCGTGGTTCCCGGTGTTTTTGCGGGAGCATGATCTGCCACCCTGCCGCTTCCATAGTCTGCGCCACTCCAATGCAGCTCTGTTGATTGCGGCCCATGTTCCTGCAACGACGGTTGCAGGCCGTCTGGGCCATGCACAGGTATCGACAACGGAAAACATTTATGCTGCTATGATTCGTTCGTCTGATGCAGCGGCAGCGGATGCGCTGGGCAGTGTCTTTGAAAGAATCAAACAGCGTCAAGAAATCGGCTGAAAACGCAGTTTTAAAAAGATTTATGCCCAAATTATGACCATTCGCGTCAAAATCAACTTGAATACAGGCAAAGAGAAAGCCCCGATACATCGTGTTTTCAACGATGTATCGGGGCTTTTCGCTTGGAGCTGGTGGCCGGACTTGAACCGGCGACCTGCTGATTACGAATCAGCTGCTCTACCAACTGAGCCACACCAGCACACAAGGCAACAGTAAATATTATACAGGTTTTTGCACAGAAGTCAATACCCTGCGGTAAAAAATATTTCTGCTGCCCTGGTGTAGGGACTGCTTACTCGGCGTCCTCGCAGAAGGCCTTGAAGGTCAGGTAGGCCATGTACACATCAGCCTTGGAGACGATCTCGAACGGAGAGTGCATCGAGATGACCGGCACGCCGATATCGATGGTGTCGATGTCCTGGTTGGCAACGTACTTGGCAACCGTGCCGCCGCCGCCCAGATCCAGCTTGCCCATCTCACCGATCTGCCAGATGACGTTATTCTTGTCCATCAGACCGGTCAGGTAGCTGACCATCTCGGCAGAGGCATCGCTGGTGCCGGACTTGCCGCGGGAGCCGGTATACTTGTAGATGGCCACGCCGCAGCCCGCGTAGGTGCCGTTGTCCGGTTCAAAGGCATCGGCAAACGACGGGTCAAAGGCGGCCGTGACATCGGCGGACAGGCACTTGGCGGCCTTGCAGGCGGTGATGTAGTCTGCCCTCTGCCCTGCGCAGAGCTGCTGCAGGAAGTGGAAGGTGTACATACTGTTCAGGCCGGTGACGCCATCGGAGCCGGTCTCCTCTTTATCAGTCAGCACGCAGACGGAAGTGTAGGCCGGGGTCTTCGTCTCGATCTCGGCCATCAGGGCGGGATAGGCGTCGACGCGGTCGTCGTGGCCGTAGGCACCGATCATGGCGCGATCCAGGCCGATATCACGGGCCTTGTGAGCGGGGACGACCTCGATCTCGGCGCGGGTGAAGTCGCGCTCGGTGATGCCATAGGCCTCGTTCAGCATGCCCAGCACGTTCAGTTTGACGCGCTGCTCAGCGTCCTTATCAGCGATGGGCAGGGACGCAATGATGACGTTCAGTTCCTCGGCCGTGATGCCCTCGGCCAGGGTCTTGGCGTTCTGCTTGGCACCCAGGTGGGGCAGCAGGTCAGAAATGCAGAAGACCGGGTCGTCGTCCTTCTCGCCGATGCAGACTTCGACCTTGGTGCCGTCGGTGCGGTAGATAACGCCGTGCAAGGCCAGGGGGATGGTGGGCCACTGGTACTTGCGCACGCCGCCGTAATAGTGGGTGCGCAGGTAGCCAATGCCGTTTTTCTCAAACACCGGCACCGGGCGCAGGTCCAGACGCGGGGAGTCGATGTGGGCAATGTTCAGGTGGAAGCCTTCCTCCAGGCCCTTGGTGCCGATGGTGGCAGCCAGCACGCACTTTTCGCGGTTGATGGTGTAGACCTTGGTGCCGGGAGCGTAGTTCGTGCCGGGCACAAACTTCTGGTAGCTGGCGGCGGTCAGCAGCTTCTCGCTGTATGCGGTGGCCTCGCGCTCGGTCTTGGCGTTATCCAGGAAGGTCTTGTAACCCTCGCAAAAATCCTGCGCGGCAGCAATCGCGTCGGGCGCAGCGTCCGCCACGGTCTCATTTTTGTAGAGCAGGTTCTTGAGTTCCTCAGTGGTTTTCATCTTGAAAATCCTTCTTTCTTAGTTATATATCTCTGAGTAGCGTTGATAGCTCTCGGTGATTTTCTTTACATACTGCCGCATCTGCGGGTAGGGGTAATGATCCAGCGTGATGCCGTCCGCCGAGTACTGCGTTTCTTTCAGCAGCGCGTCCACGGCCCCTACCCCGTTGTGGTAGGCCGCCGCGGCGGTGGCCAGGTGGTCATCGTACCGTAACAGGCAATAGCTGACGAAATAGCTGCCGAAGCGGATATTCGTCTCGGGGTCGTAGAGATCGTCGAAGGTCAGATCCTCTGTCGGGGCAATTTTCGTTTTTATCCAGTCGAACGTAACCTCAGTAATCTGCATCAGGCCGCGTGCCCCGGCGCCGGAATCCACATTCGGGTCGAAGTTGCTTTCGGTGCGGATGAAGGCGTACAGAATCATCGGATCTATGCCGTATTTCCCGGCATAATACTCAACGTACTCCTCATAGCGCTGGGGGTATTCCCAGCGGTCTATCTTCTCCCGAAAGGCGGAAAACAGGACCGTGCCTGCCAAGGCCAGCACCAGCAGCACCGCCAGCAGCGGCAGAAACACAGACCTTTTGCGTTTTTGACGTTTAGCCATGTTCCTCCTTTTCCAGCTTTTGCAGTAAAAGCTGCAGCTTTTCGCGCAGCTGCTCTGGCGTGCCATCGTTGACAAGCTCGGCGGTGGCAGCTGCGCGCAGCGTCTCTAAAGGCGTCTGGGCGTCCAGGCGGCGGCGGGCCATTTCGGGCGCAATGCCGTCTCGGGCACAGATGCGGGCAACGCTGGTGTCATAGGGCGCGGTGACGAGAATCAAAGCGTCGCAGCGCTGTTCAAACGGCGTGCCGACGATGACCGCACCGTCCACAAAGGCGAGCTTCGCCCCTGCCCGTTCGGCGTCCGCCAGCGCAGCGTCGATGCGGCGCAGGATCTCCGGCTGGGTGATGGCCGTCAGCCGGGCTGTGCCCTCCGGCGTTGCAAAGGCGCGGTCTGCCAGCAGACGGCGGCGTACTTTGCCGTTTTCATCGGCTATATCCGTCCCGAACGCTGCTTGCAGCTGCGGGATGCAGGCCGAGCCAGGCAGCAAGACCTCCCGCGCCACAAGGTCTGCATCCACACAAGGATACCCCTGTGCGCGCAAAAAACTTGTCGCACTGGATTTGCCGCAGCCGGAACGACCGGTAATGCCTACAATCTTCATAGTTCGACCACCCGGAACGCCGCCGCGCGGATCAGGCGGTTATAGACGGCCATGGATACGCCGTCCTGCTCAGGGCAGCGGGCGTAGACGACCTGTGCGCCGTGTTTATCCAAATCGCGCAGCGCCGTGAACAGATGGTGCGCCTGGGTCACGCCGTCGTGGTTTTTGCCATACTCAATGAACGGCACGCCCAACTCGGCCCCCTCGCCGTCAAAGCAGAGTGCCCAGACCCCGGGGGCGGTGTGCTCTTTGACAAATGTTTTGTATTTGTCAAAGTTACCGCGGAGAATCGTGACCTGTGCCTTGGGGGCGTAGTGCTTGTACTTCATACCGGGCGAACGTGCAACTTCGCCGTCCTTGAGCTTTTCGAGAATGGCCGGGCTGACGAGGACTTCCTCGCCGAGGACAGCTTCCATCTGCTCCTTCGTGACATAGCCGGGGCGCAAAAGCATCGGGTGCTCCCCTGTCACGGCCACAACGGTGGACTCAACGCCGACCTTCGACTCGCCGCCATCAAGAATCAGCGGCAGACGGCCGTCCATATCGGCCAGCGTGTCGGGAGCGTTCGTGGGGCTGGGCTTGCCGGAAAGGTTCGCCGAGGGCGCGGCGAAGGCGACGCCGCTTTCTTTAATCACCTGCTGCACGACCGGGTGGGACGGCATACGCACGCCTACGGTGTCCAGCCCTGCGCAGGTCACGTCGCTGACTTCGGGGCCGCGGGGCATGACCATCGTAAGTGGGCCTGGCCAAAAGGCGGCCGCCAGCTTTTTGGCGCGTTCGGGCACTTCGGAGACGATGCCGTTCAGCATTTCCATCCCATAGATATGCACGATGAGGGGGTTATCCTGCGGGCGGCCCTTTGCTTCAAATATTTTTTTCACCGCTGCGCCGTTGCGGGCGTCGGCGGCGATACCGTAGACCGTCTCGGTGGGCAGGGCGACCAGCTCGCCCTGCTGCAGGAGCTTGGCGGCCAGTGCCACGCTTTCCGGCGTGATGGGCAAAACCTGTGTTTTCATATTACTTTCCTTCTTCTGTGCTGCTCTGTTTCAGCTTTTCTTCCCGGTCGGCCAGAATCAGCGGCTCGACCACGCGGTCCAAGTCGCCGTCCAGCACGCCTTGCAGGTTGCGCAGCGTTAAACCAATGCGGTGGTCGGTCACACGGTCCTGCGGGAAGTTGTAGGTGCGTATCTTTTCGCTGCGGTCGCCGCTGCCCACCTGGCTTTGGCGGCGGGCGTTGTACTCCTCATCGTAGGCGTCCTGCTTTTGCTGTAAAAGGCGGCTGCGCAGGACTTTCAAGGCACGGTCCTTGTTCTCCCGCTGGCTGCGCTGGTCCTGGCATTCGACCACCATGCCGGTGGGCAGGTGGGTCACGCGGATGGCGGACGAGGTCTTGTTGATGTGCTGGCCTCCCGCGCCCGAGGAGCGGAAGGTATCGATGCGCAGGTCTTTCGGGTTGATCTCCAGTTCGACCTCCTCAGCTTCTGGCATGACGGCAACTGTCACCGTTGAGGTGTGGATGCGCCCTTGGGTCTCGGTTTCGGGTACGCGCTGGACGCGGTGGACGCCGCTCTCAAATTTCAGGCGGCTGTACACGTCGGGGCCTTCGACCGAGAAAACAATTTCCTTCACGCCGCCGAGTTCTGTCTCATTGGCGCTGATGGTCTCGCACTGCCAGCCGCGTCTGGCGGCGTACATCGTGTACATGCGCCACAGGCTATGGGCAAACAAGGCCGCTTCCTCACCGCCGGCACCGGCGCGAATTTCCAAAATAACGCTTTTTTCGTCGTCGGCGTCCTTGGGGATAAGCAGCAAACGCAAATTCTCTTCGCTCTGTGCCAGATTCCGGGCAATTTCGCAGAGTTCCTGCTGTACCATAGCAGCAAACGCCGGATCCGATTCGGCAGCCAGCATTTCTTTGGCGTCCTTCTCCTGCTGCTGCAGGTCGGTATAACGGCGGTATTCTTCGATCAAGGGGGTAAGTTCTTTGTAATCACGCATCATCCGCGCATACTCGTCGGCGTTGGCGGCCGCGTCGGGCGTGGACATTTTGTGGGCAAGCTCCTCATAGCGGCGCTCGACCTCATAAAGTTCAGTAAAATTCTGCATGGGTTCTCCTTTGCACATGGTCATTTTGTAGGGGCAAACAGTATTTGCCCGCGGAGCTTTACGGCTGCCGCCAAGTTCCCGGGTCGATGCAAGCATCGCCCCCTACACGCAGGGGCGGATTCCATACCCGCCCGAAAAAGTTGCCAATACGTTGTGCAAAGCCCGCTACTGCTCACCCGTGCGCAGAACTTTTTTGATGTTGCGCTCGATCTTGGCGCGGGGCAGCATAATTTCATGCCCGCAGCCCTGGCACTTGATTTTGAAATCCATGCCCACACGCAGTACATCGAAACGGTTCGCACCGCAGGGGTGCGGCTTCTTGGTCTGGATCA
>ERZ1034984.1890-NODE-1890-length-18140-cov-12.578822_pt1 | contig 18140 bp, 13 predicted proteins | sample MGYA00520589_ERZ1034984 | MGnify/ENA primary metagenome ERZ1034984 (study PRJEB33766, sample SAMN09781790) | gut metagenome | biome: gut microbiome | host: Homo sapiens | place: Madagascar | study: EMG produced TPA metagenomics assembly of the PRJNA485056 data... | reverse complement strand
GACGCCGCGGAGCCAGGGTCAGCAATCAGCCCCGCGACTTTGAATGCGAAGGCGAACACGGGAGCAATACGATGGGAAAAGTCCTGGACGAAGATCTGGTTTATGAGATTCTCTCCGTCGTGGCGGAGATCCCGGCGGGATGCGTCGCCTCGTACGGTCAGATAGCGCGCCTCATCGGCAGGGAGAAAAACTCTCGCCTGGTCGGAACCGTGCTGAGTGAGGCTGATCGCTACGGCGATTATCCGTGCCACCGCGTCGTCAACCACGCGGGACGCCTCGCGCCCAACTTCCCCGACCAGCGAGCACTACTGACGGAGGAAGGAGTCGCCTTCCGAGACAACGGCTGCGTCGACATGAAAAAGCACCAGTGGAGAGAGTAGCCAGGCAGCGCGGCGTCGAAAGGAGCGACGCCATGGGGAACGACCTGCACCCCGCCGCTGGGCAACCTATGGCAAAGCGACATGTCCCACAAAGAGCGGCGCACCAGTGCGAGATGCGACCGCGACGTAAAAAGATCCTATGATACTCGCAAGCATCTATCTGATTGCCCGCCTCGAGGTACCCAAAGAACGAGAGATGCCGAAACCCCTAGACAAAGAAAAAGGTCGGAAGCTTTTATGCTTCCGACCTGAAGTTTCATGGTCGCGGGGGGCGGATTTGAACCACCGACCTTCGGGTTATGAGACCGTGGTTTTTCTGATAATCGATGTTCACTCATCAAAATCGATGTTTTGCAATTCCGCAGGTAAATGGCATTGTTTTACGCAGATTAACATCGATTGACACCCCAGTTCACCCCCAGTTCACACCCGTCTGGGGGTGAACTGGGGTGTGAATTCTGCTATCACCGCTCCAAGGTCTTGGAAGGAAGAAACCCCTTAAAAAGATTTCCCTTCCTTCCAAGAATCGGGAGAGCGAGAAAGCGAAGGCAGATGCCAAAAGTTCGAGGGTCCGGCGTCATCGAGAAGGACAAGCGCTACCGCAACACGTGGAAGATCACGTTCTACCTGGGCGAGAAGGACGAGCAGGGGCGCTACAAGCGCGCCCCGAAGCGCACGATCCACGGGTCGAAGGGCGACGCGCGCGAGGCGCTGGCCGCCTACATCGAGGAATACGAGCAGGGCACGAACCCGGCGAATCAGACCATCGGCCAATACGCCCGCCGCTTCCACGAGCTGCGCGAGGGCGATCCGTCCATCAGCCCCCTCTCGTACAAGCGCGAGACGATCGACATCGCCCACGTGTGCGAGCTGTTCGGCGACATCTCCCTGGGAAAGCTCACGCCCGGCATGGTCAGGACGATCGAGGCTGAGGCCCGCAAGGAGGGCGCCTATTCGGAATCGGCCCTGCACAAGATGCACCAGAAGCTTCGCCAGGTCATGCAGGACGCCTACCTCAACGAGATCGTCCCGCGCAACGCGGTCGACCTCGTGCATTCCCCAGGCCGCGGCCGAAGGAAAACCGCAAGAGCCTCACGCCCGGCGAGGCGACGAGGCTGTTCCAATGCGCCGAGGCGGAAGACGGCGCGCACGCGACCGGCCTCATGCTGCTCATCGCAACCGGCATGCGGCGCGGCGAGATGCTCGGCCTCATGTGGGGCTTCGTCGACCTCGACGGCGAGCGAATCTTCATCGCCCGCCAGTACGACACCGACAAGAACCTGCGCGAGCCCAAGACCGAGAAGAGCAAGCGCTGGGTGTCGATCAAGGGCCGCATGGCCGACATCCTGCGCGCATGGAAGGCGCAGCAGGCCGACGAGCTTGCGGCCATCGGCCTTCACCAGACGGAAGAGACGCCCGTGTTCGCCAACGAGCTCGGGCAGTTCATCGACCCTAACAACTACGCGCGCTGGTGGCGCAACTTCTCGGTCGACAACGGCTTCGGCGTGTTCACCAAGGACGTGCGCACCAACAGGATGAACGGCAAAGAGGTCACGCGCGGCAAGGGCTACGAGGGCCTGAAGCTCCACGAGCTGCGCCACACCCAGGCGACACTCATCCAGGGCGCCGCCAGCCCGAAAGCCGCGCAGCACCGCCTCGGGCACTTGCAGATCTCCATGACCATGAACACCTACGCCCACGCGCTCGACGCCGACGAGATAGCCGCCGCCGAGGCGATGGACAGGATACTGGGGCGGAAGAATACATGATGTATATTGCAAAAACTCACACTATACGTTAGATTACGCAGTATGATTCATCTTATTGAAACAACACACGCAGGTTCCGTCCCAGCCTCCGAGCTGCCGGACTGGGCGCTTTCGCACGGGGTCACGTCGCTCTCGACCGCAGAGGTGATGCACCTTTGCGGCCTGCCCGCGAATCAGGTCTCGCAGCGCATGGCCTCCCTGCGGAAGGGCGGGAAGCTGTTCTCGCCTGCGCGTGGCCTGTGGGTACCGATCCCGCCCGAATACCGGACGTGGGGCGCGCCGGACCCCATGGGCTACATCGACGACATGATGGCGCACCTCGGTGCCGGCTACCTCGTCGGATGGCTCACGGCTGCAGAGCGCCATGGCGCGAGCCATCATGCGGCGCAGGTGTTCCAAGTGGCAACTGATAAGACGGTGAGGGCGCGCGCCTTCGGGCGCTCGCGGCTCGAGTTCTACGCTCGCAGCTATGTGGGCTCTGCTACGCAATCGGCCGAGTTGCTGCGCAATACGGGGGTGTGTGTTGCGTCGCCGGGCGCGACCATGCTCATGCTGGCCGCGGATCCCGGCATGTGCGGGGGGATGTCCAATGTGGCGAACCTCGTCATCGAGCTCGCAGAGGAGCATCTTGATTTCGAAGCGGAAGCAACTACGGATGCCCCGCTCTTCCCCGATGCCGCGGCGCGGCGCCTGGGCTGGCTGCTCGACGCGTTCGGGGCTGGTGCGCCCGACGGACTCGCCGGCTACTGCGCGGCCCTTGCAAGCGAGCCCTCCTTCCTCTCGCCGTCATCGGCCAGGACAGGCAGGCTCGATTCGAAGTGGAGAATCGTGGTGAACGAGGAGGTTGACCCGGACATATGATGCGTAGGTCTGACATAACCCAATGGGGCGTTGAACACCCCTGGCAGAACGAGAACCAAATCGAGCAGGACCTCCTGCTCTCGATGGCCATGGTGGAGATAGCGAACGATCCCTTGCTGGGAAGCGAGCTTGTCCTGCGTGGCGGCACCGCCTTCCACAAGCTGTTCCTGCCCGAGCCGTACCGCTACAGCGAGGACCTCGACTTCGTACGCACCAGTGCCGGCGGCATAGGCGACGTGATGAAGCGCCTCACCTCGCTGGGCCGAGAGTTGGGCTTCGACGTCCGCACGAAGATGGGCGAATTCCCCAAGGTGTACTGGCGATTCGCGTTCGAGGACGGCACGTCGGGCAAGATCAAGCTCGAGATAAACACCTACGAGCGTTCGCCGATGATGCCCCTCGCCAAGCGGGCGCACCGCGTCGACAACCCCTTCTACACGGGAGGGGCTGACATCCCCACGTTCCAACCCGAAGAGCTCGTCGCCACGAAGCTCCGCGCGCTATATCAGCGCAAGAAGGGCCGCGACCTCTACGACCTATGGCTCGCGCTCACCGTCCTCGATCTCGACCCCGAGGCAATCGTAGCCGCTTTCCCCGCCTATAGGCCCGAAGGCGTAGACGGCAAGCTGATGGCAGACAACCTCGCCGCGAAGCTCGCGGACAAGACCTTCTGCACCGACATCGATGCGATGGTCAGGGTTGGCTCCCCAGCGTACGACCCCCAAGAGGCTGGAGAAATGGTGACCGAGAAGCTGCTGCGGCTCATCAAGTAGTTCACGGAGGCAGATGCGCTTTACAAAACGCACATCATCGAACATCCTCGAAAAACCCGAACGGGAATCCTCGAAAACATCGAATGGATATCCTCGGAAATCCCGAATGTTGCAATCTGACGCTATCGCATCAACCGATGAAGCGTCCGACTTGGGAACTTAGGTACTTGGGAACTGAACTTAGGAACTTAGGAACTTCTCAACTTCCCAAGTTCCTAAGTACTAGTTCGGAGCTTCGTTCCTTCTGGCTTCAGCCCTCGCTCGCTTCCTGCGGGCCTTGGCGCGCTCGTCCTTCTCGGCCTCTTGGCAGCGCTTGCTGCAGTAGACCTTGGTGCTCTTGCGCTCCTTGTCGGCGCTGAACAGACGGCCGCAATGCTTGCAGATCCCCAGCTTGCCATGCGAGTGGTGCAGGCCGAAGGCGTACCAGATCCGCTCGAGATAGCTGTTGAACTGAATGCCCACCGACCCGACATCCCTGCCCGACTTTTCGTCGTGGACGACGCCCCAGCCGACGAACGTCCGCGCCAGGTGGACCGATACGAGCTGTTGCACGATCAGCTCGGTGAGCGACTGTTGCATGGTTAGAGTCTCAGAGCTCGGAGCAAAATCGCCCCTCCCGACATCTTTGCCGCCCATCACGAACGCCGCGCGCTCCAAGCCCGGCTCGCAGGGCGCCTCGAGGCATCCGTACACGGTGAAGCCAACATCGCTTGCCCACCGTCCGAACACGACTCCGTCATCGTCGAACGGGATGGGATGGTGCGAGCGCTCGAGCATGGCAGCGGGAACATCGAGCATCGTGCGGTACGGCTCGGGAATCGCACCGCCGAAGCCCTTGGCGGCGGCCCAGGATATGGCTGGCTTGGGCACATGGATTCCGCTGCAGTTCTGCTCGACCATGTATACGACCTCGCCGTCGAGCGCGTCCTCCGACGCCCGGGGCGGATCCGCGAGCGTCGCCTCGGCGCGCACGGCGAAGTTGAGCACACGTGCGGCCGCATACCAGGCTTCCAAAGGCTCCCGCACCACGTCGACCCCGTCATCTGCACATGCATGCCCGAACAGCGGCCCGAACTCCCGGGCCAGCTGCAGGACCTCACCTGCATCGACATAGGAGTAGTCGATGTCGTCGATGAAGGCGGAGAAGCCGGAGGGGCCGGGCACCACCCTCGTCGTCTTGATGGCAAAGGCCCCGGCAGGCTTCACGAGATTCGCCAGCCGCAGGAACGCATCCCCGCCCTCGATCGGGGCATCGTCCGCCTGGGACCCGTCGAACATGAACACGAGCTCATCGCCCTCGATGGCGACCTCGAAGCCATTGCAGAACCGGCCGTATGCGGTGTTCAGGACCAGCATGGAAATCTTCCTTCCAAGAAATCTCAACGTCACTGCAAATTCTATTCTTTGCAGTGGTTTTTCGATGCCAGAACATGGACATGGAGGCGAATCGGCCGACACGGAAAGGAGATGAGGACGAATGATGCGAATCGGAGGAGACAGGCTGCTCACGATTGCCGACGTGGTCGAGAAGACTGGGTTCTGCCGCACAGTGGCGAGCGCGCTCATGGACGAGACGGGCAAGGCGATCGTCCTTCACAGGCGCAAGTACATCCTGGAAAGCGACCTGCTGTCGCACCTGAAGAGCCTGGCGGGAGCCTGCGGGCAGTTCCTGGGCGCAGAGGAGGCGCGCCATGAAGGTTGAGTTCGAGGACGCGCTCTTCGGCAGGCACCTCGAGAAAGCCCTCAATGACGAGCCCATCGCCCACTTCAGCCTCAAGGCGTTCGACGAGCTCGTTGGCGGGGTGCGCCCGCGCATGACCATCATCGTCGGCGAGCCGGGAACCGGCAAGACGTCGCTTCTGCTCCAGCTGGCGGACGACATCGCCAGGCAGGGCATGCCGGCGCTGTTCGTCAGCCTCGAGATAGCGCCTCCGCAGCTGATCGCGAAGTCGCTCGCGCGAATGAGCGGAGGCGAGCTCTCGGTCGCCGACATCAGCAGGGCCACGCAGCAAGCGGGCGAAGCCGATGCCCGCCGCGAGTCCCTCTCGCGCGCCATCAGGCACTACCAGCAGCTCATCGCGCCCCACATCGCATTCGCGACCGCCACCGACGCCGTGGAGATCGGCGCCATGGTGGCCGAATGCGAGCGGGTGCGCGAGGCGAAGCCGGTGGTGTTCCTGGACTACGTGCAGGCCCTCACGAGCGACGCCGCGGACGCCGACGAGCGCCTTGCCATCAAGGGAATCGTGGGGTCACTGCGCCATGCCGCGAACTCCCACGAGGTGCCGCTCTTCGCCATCAGCTCGGTCAACCGCACGAGCTACGACAAGCCCGCCACCGGCCTCAGCTGTCTCGGGGGAAGCAGCGCAGTGGAATACTGCAGCGACTCCGTGGCGTTCCTCGGCATCGACGGCAAAGGGGTGGAGCGGCGCACCAACATGTCACGGCCCATCCGGCCGCTCAAGCTGACGATGCTCAAGAACCGCTATGGAACCTGCGACGAGACGACGCTTCTGTACGATGCCGAGCATGCGACGTTTGCGGAGGAGTCATGAGCGCGCCCGTCGACAACTCGTCCCTCGCCGAGAGGGCACGGCAGGTCCGCGAGGCGAGCGCGTTCATGGAAACGGGCCGCAGCACATGGGCGGGCGCGTCTGTAGCAGCAAGTAACTCATCATGTGATACGCGCTGCGATACACCTGATGAGAAGACCGCGTCCGAAGCAACCCTGGATGGTGCTGGCGGGCTGCGGGCGGCCATCCGCAACGCGCTGCGCCCGCTCGCGGCGAGGCCGCCCGAGGCGGATGCGGGCCCGGGCGAGCCCGAACCCGACGGGGGCGGCCCCGTGCCCCGGATCCAGGAACCCGTCGACATAGAGGAGACAGCGCAGGCGACGCGCACCATAAGCGTGCGACTGACCGACGACGACTTCCAGCTCATCCAGGAGCGCTGCCGCGCCCATGGCGTGTCACGCTCCGACTACATCCGCCAGCTCGCCCGGGTGGATGCCGTGACAGGCGACGTCGGCGCCAGGCTCGTGCTCGACCGCACGACCATGCTCGCCGTGGCCAAGGAGATGCGCGCGTGGGGTCGCCACTACAACCAGGCGGTCCACGCGCTCAACGTCATGGCCAAGTACCTGCGCAACGCCTGGAACGTCGACGGCAACGAGGTTGCCGACCAGCTCGTCCACGTGAGGTCGAGGCTCGACGACATGGAGCGCGGGCAGGAGGACATCGCCGCACGCATCGACGAGCTCTGCTGCCTCGACGCCATCAGGGGAAGGTGAGCGCCGTGCCCCTAGTGAAGTGCATCAACGGCCATACCGGCTGCGCGGCGACAGAGCGCTACCTCGAGCGCGATGGCCGTGCCATCGGGCATGACTTCATAAATCTCGCCTGCATAGAGCGCGAGGATGGCAGCGTAATCGGATGGGCAGCCGAGATGGACGAGTTCCGGTCGCTTTACGGCAACGACGAGCCCTACCGAGGCAAGCCCGCCATCACGTACCGCCACTACATCGTGAGCCCCGACCCCGCCGACAAAATCGACCTGGAGCGGCTGCGCGAGCTCTCGACTGCCTGGGCTCAGAAGCACTTCGGGGAGTACCAGGTCGCCGTCGTCTACCACGACGACAACGAGCATGCCATCCCGCACGCGCACATCGTCGTCAACAACACGAACGTCGAAACCGGCAAGCGCCCGCATGTCCCGCAGCCCAAGGAACTCAACCGCGACCTGCAGCAGATGGCCCGCGAGCGCGAGCTGGGCTATTTCACCGACAGGCCATCGGTCTTCAACAGGCGGGCCAAAGGCGGCGAGGCCAGAACTTCGCAGCGTGAGTACAAAGGCAAGGCCGAGCGCAGGATCGAGCGCGAGGGCGGCTACAGCTGGGCAGCCGACATACGTGAGCGCGCTAGGACCGCTCGTGCGCTTAGCAACGACGAGGCAAGCTACCGTGAGCTGCTCGGGGTCCTGGGCATCGAGCTTTCGCTCAACTCGCCCAACGCGCGCCGACGCGACTACCTGTACGCGCTCGCCAACCATCCGAGCCGCAAGGTGGGCGGCGAGAAGCTCGGCTGGCCGTACGGCAAAGGAGCGCTTGAGCACGAGTGGCTGACGCTCTCGCCTTTCAGAGAGGAAAAGCTCAGGGAGATCGCCGAGCACGCCATCCTCATCAAAGACCTCGACGAGCTGCGGGAAATGGCACGTGCCATGGAGACAATCAAGGAATGCCATTTCACATCGATAGCCGATATCGATTGGACGATAGGTCGCCTGGAGAAGCAGGGGCGGGTCGCCGATTCTCAAAGCGTTGACGATGCGCCTGAAAAGCTCGAGAAGATCAGGCATGCCCGGCGGTTCGCGGCCGACTACAGCATACTGCCTGCCAAGGAGCCCAAACCCGTGTGGAACCTCTGGGGCCATAGCGGCCCTAGTCCCACCAGATGGGGCGACAGCTCGGGATCACGAAGCAGCTCCAGGTCCCAGGAACGATCGGTAGACCGCAGCAGGGACGATTATGCTCTATAAGGATAACCCATCGACAAGAACGGGCATCCCTTCTAATAAACAGACGAACCCAATTCGCACCCCGGGTGGCCAACCTTATTCTCGTCTCTATGCTGTACCGCCTTTCGTTTTCTTGAGCGGCCAACATGAAGGCAGCCCACCAACCTTCGACGAGGTTAGTGGGCTGTCGCAAGTTCGGGAGAAATCTACTGTCGCAGCATTACTCGATTGCTTCTTCGTCCTCATCGGTGTATGAAGAGTACTTGTTTAACAATTCCTTAAGGAATCCCGTAGGCTCATATACGCGCTCTGGCACCGGATATTCATCGGACATGCGGCACGAATGATATTTCCCGTCTTCGTCAATCCAGACCAGCCAGGATAGTTCAGACCGCGCTTCGGTTTTCGAGAGGCGTTCCTCTGCGAGCCCGTTGCTGTCCCTCTGGAGAGTCGTGTACCAAACAGAGTGCAAGTTGTGGGTGCGAAGGGCTTCGAAGAGCAGGTTCTTGTTGGCAAGTAATGCCTGATAGTACTTCCTATACGGCTCGCCATATTCCACGTCCTCGAATACGGCATCGCCGTCAGAATTGAAGTAGCGCAATCCGTCGGTGTGTGTTATGCCGCACAGGTCCATCGCGAGCTTCGAGGGGAAGCGGTACCAGCAGTCCCCAATGTCAGTAAGGCTGTCAACGCCGCTTCCTGTAAGCGGTGAAGCCGCGACATGGACATCGGCGATCTTATCGCGCTCGTGTTCCTCGTCGTATTCTTTGATCCAAGGTGCCGACATGTATTCGACCGGCGAAATATAGGTGGCCTCCACGTTTATCCCAGCGGCAAATGCAGAGGCATGGTCATAACCGTCTATTGCCACCGTCCCGCTCTCCGCAAGTTTCGCCAGTTCGGCAGTGTCCATGACTCCGCAGTATGCCCAGCAGCGGGCCTGCTTGCCGCATATGCCCCAATCGCTCGCATATAGGGCAACGGGTATCACGTCATCAGCAATTGAGGTGTTAACGTTGGGCTTGTGATTGAGAAGGGCGATGGGGACATCGGCGTTTCCGGAGCCAATCCAATCGCCGAGCTCTCGCTCGGTGCAAATCGTATCACCGTCATCGCACGAGAAAGCAGTCGGGTAGGATGGCGTGTCGCCCGTCCTCTCAGCAGAGAGGCGGTTCACAGTCGCCTCAAACAGTGGGCTCTGGTAGCTCAGCAAGTCATTGTAGTCAGCTGCAAGCTCGTAGGTATCTTGACTGGAGCCATTTCGCCATGCGCTTGTAAATACGGGCACTCTGTCGGCCATGTACCCGCATATTTCGTTCCTTGCGCACCATACGTACTTCTCTGCAACGGTCATGACCGTGCTCCGTGAGCCGTGGTCAGCACAGCCGAAAGCACCCGATATCTTGCGGTCGATACCGCCCAGGCGATATCCCTTCTCGCCGACCGGTCCAACGAAAGTATCTGGCTCATAGCCATGGTCAACGAGGTACTGGTATGCTGCAGCAATAGCCCAGCCTTCAAACGCCGGTGACTCAATGCCCGTCATTGCGGCGGATTCCTTTACAAGACATTGAACATCTTCTGTATTCTTGTTGTCGCTCGCATGATAATGGGGAATACCAAACGCCGTCTCCAGCTTGTCAACGAGCACGTAACGGGCAAGGTCATAATGAATGGTCTCGAATCCCCCCATCCTGTCCGCATTGGCGGCAGCCACATAGATGGGAAGAGCGTCTGCTGCGGCATCAATGCCATACGGTGGCCGACAGCTTTCTGCCGTGTCCGAGTCTATGACGCCGTCGGCGCAACACTTCTCGACGATCAACCTCCCATAGTGCCGTATGGCTGCATCTCTGCTGCCGGGCTTGTCTGGTGCTCTGAAAACAGACTCGATGACGATCCTTGCGATGCGACCCCTGGTCTCCTTATCGACCTCTCCCTGGCACACAACCTCCTCGGCGATGGCATACAAGTCCTCGCGTATCTGCGGATCGTTGCACTCGCTGAAATGGTCGAAGAGCTCTGCATACTCACTTGGGTTACGCATGGCCCACAGCACGAGCTCGTTTCTACAGTGTCGCCGCCTCAGGTTGCTAACCGTCGCAAGACACCAGGCAAGTAACAGTGGCATCTGGCTCCACGAATCGTCGCTGTGCAAGCGAGGCAGGTGCTTCACGGCATCGCGCTCGAAGTACATGGATAGGCCATAGCTGTCGTACATCTTCCTGGGTATCGACCAGACCTCATCGCGCTCAACCGAAGTCTGAAATGTCCTCATGTATTCATCCAGAAGAACAGGCCCAAGTGGATGCTCATTTATGCCTGCAACTTGGATAACAATCCCATTGACGACATCTCGAAGCGAATCACTGCCCTCGGCCATTTCGTCAAGCGCCCATTGGCGAAACTGCCCGGTAGCATCCCTTTCCGCGTCTGCAAGCGCGTCAATGGTGAGCTGGCGCACTCTCTCTACACCAAGCGAGTCGATGAGCTCATTGCTTTCAAGGGGTAGGATGCCACGCTTCTCGATGAGCAGTATCGCGTACATGTGAGCAACGTCGCTGTGATGAAGAAGGGCATTAGCTGCGATCGAGCCTTCCGTCTCCATGAGCACGACGGCCATAAAGTAGTCCCACAGGTGTCGCGAGCCAGGCTGGTACATGATGGTTGGCGGGGATACGCTCGTTGATCCTGCTTGTCGAGTGGCGGAGAGCACCCCGTATCCCTCAAGGAAATCGATCATGCTGCCGACGTACTCACCCTGAATGCCGGCATCCTTGACAACCTTATCAATTGCCGTACGGCTTCTCTTCCCGTCGTCCGCCAAGAAGGATGTAGCAAGCGCAGCAAGCGTGCATCTGACTGGCGCCTGGTGCATTCGGGGAGTTATCCCCACGCGAGCGGCGTATTCTTCATCAAGCCTGTCGACCTCCGCATTGACGAGGGCGGTTAGGCATGTCGATACCTCCTTGTCAATCCGCCTCCCGCTGTATGCGGTGCAGAACATGCGAAGTTCCATCGGCGTCCGGAGCGTCCATTTGTACCGCGTGTTGCCGGCTAGGTCGATTGAGTAGTGTTCGATATAGCGGTCGAACAGTTCGTGGGCGGGCACGTCGCCTTCGTCATCGACATAATGAATGCATTCCCAGACGTTATCGGTTCGGCTGCGCTCGACGCCATAAGGACGTGAAGAGTATGCGAATCTAATCCGGGGGTATTCGCGGGAAATGGCATCGCCTTGTCTAACCAATGCGTTCCAACTCGATGCCGGCTGCCTTTCGTCAAGACCATCGACAAGCACGGCAATCTTGGCTCGTACAGTAATACCGCCCTCGCACTTGTCGTGCATTGCTGCGGACGAGCTCAGCGCCTGCCACAGCTCCGCCTCATCCCAGTCAGAGAAGCCGAGGGCATTATTTACGATTTTCTTCCATCCGTCGTGCTCGTTGATTTCTCCAGCTCGAATGAAGATGGGCAAGTGTTTGCCGTCCTCAAGGAACCCAGCTGCCTCGCTGGCAAAGCCGCAGGTCTTGCCGGTCCCTTGCTCGCCGATAACAAGGCAATGCGGATAGCTAAACCCATCGCGCATCTTCCCGCAGATCTCATACTCGCCAGGCAGCTCTCTAAACCTGTCTATCAGTTTAATGAGCTCGTCCGCATGCCCGGTCAGCTTGTACTTCTCCTTTAAGTCCTGAACGTCGGACTCAAAGTGCTCGATAGCCCCATAGTCAACGACAATGTTATCGATTTCGACCAAGGCTTGCGGCTCTGTCACGAGCATGCGTCTCCATGCGCTCAGCGAATCGGCGTACCCAGCGATGACATCGCGGCACTTTGTAGCAGACTCCTTCAACTCGTCGGTTAGCCCATCCTCGACGCTTGCAAATGAGTCGGCTACATAAGCAAGGTCGTGACATACGTCGAGACAGGCGTCTATCTCTTCGATGAGGGCAGCCCTGCTCTCGATTGTTCCAAAGAAGCTGTCGAGAAAAACGGCCATGCCACCGTCATCTGCGATTTCGGGCACGTAGCGGTCTTTCAATTCCTCTATCGCACGCCGTAGCGCGAGGCGCACTCCATCAGGATTGACCGCAGTCCTCTCGAACCAGAAACGCTGGCGGCCCTCGTTCGCGGGCTCCTGCAAGAGATTGCCGATGAAATGCTCATCCCACAAAACGAGCTCAAGGTCTGGATAAGCCTGCGCTATCGACTCCGCGAACATCTTCCAGGTGCCCTCCTCGCCGAGGGAAACCGTCTCATTCTTGCTATTCCTGAGCGAGGTGAGATTGTGCGGTATGCAGACTATGTACTTCGTCAGGCTTGGACGCAGTCCAATTGCGGTGTCTATCGAATGCCTAATTTGTCCGTATTGGGCCTGCGAGATCGTCTTCTTGAACCATTTTGCCTGTATGCCTATATATTCGCTGTTCTCCGTATTGAACCAGTAGGCCTCAATACCCCCGTCACCGCCATCTCCACGTATATCACGATAAGCCCAGGTGTTATCGAAGCCCATCGCGCGCATGCCCCACGTCTCAAATAGTTGGCAGCACAATTCCTCGAAAGCCTCTTCGTCTCCTAGATCCTGGTTGTTGAACTTATCGAATATGCCCACTAATCGCCTCCTATGCCTCGCTAAAACTCAATGTCATCGAACGTGAATGCCTGCAAAGCGAGCTTCACAAGCTTCTCGGTCCTCGTCTCGATCTGCTCCTTCGTCCAGCTGTCCACGCTCACGAGGTCGTCGTTGAGGTTCAGCCCGTTGCGGTAGCCGACGTTCGCGCCGTTAGAGTCCTTGCGGTCGCGCTTCTCGACGAAGGGCATGTTGCTCAGCTTCGAGTTGTATCCGGTGATGGTCAGGTTGCCTAGCGTGTGCACGTGCGTGGCTTGTATCTCCTGCGCCTTCGCCTTGTCGCCGCCGCCAATCATGTCCACCCAGCTCGCGGGGATGTTCTCGCCCTGCGGGAACACGTGCTCGATAGTCCACACATAGTTGCCAGACGGGTAGCGCTCCCAGAGCCCCTTCATCTCCTTGGTGACGCTCGGCTCCGCGAGCACGGTGAGGATGTAGCGCGTCATGTCCGGGTTCACGTCGTAGATCGGCCCCTCCAGGCGCTCCTTGAAGGTTGCGTCACTCGCCGACACGTCGACAAGCCTCCGCTTGATATAGCGGGCGACTTCCACGCCCTCCAGCCGCTCGTCCTCGATGTCCTCGCAGATGCTGATGAACAGGCGCTCAAGGTCACGGGTGGGCGGGGTGTCGGTCACGTTGCGGCGCACGAAGAACCTCACGAGCACCGCGACGATTCCGGCGATGAGGCCGTCGTCCAGGCCGAGCTCCGGCTTCCTCTTCATTAGGTAGAGGAGCATCAGGTACGAGGGCACGCCCTGGGCACGCGCGATCTCCACGAGCTGGCGTTCCAGCTTGCCGTCCATGCCCTCACGGTCTACCCCGATAATCTGGGAGTAGATGAGCGAGTTATCCCGGAGCTCGTCGAGCACGCCCAGTGCGCCGGGGTCCTGGCCAATCCTCTTCTCGTAGATCTTGAGCAGGTTCGAGCGTGTGGCCACAGAGCCGAGCGGCAGCTGGGCGCCGCCCTCCTGCACGAAGGGCCTGTTGACGTCTCGGCGGAAGGCGTCGTAGTTCTGGCGGAAGAAGCGCTCTTGGGTGGCGTAGTCGTCTCCGAGATTGCGAAGCACCTCCTGCCATTGCTCGAAGTAGTAGTCGAGCTCGTCGCCGTCCGCGTCGGCCACCTTGGCGAGCAGGGTGTTCTTGATCAGGTCCACGGCGGAGAGGGGCACGCCTCGGTTGTTCAGCGACGCGAACAGCGTGTAAGCGTCGGCATGGCTGTCTACGTTGATCTGCACGAGCACGGCGGAGCAGAGCACCCTGCTCTTGTCGAGCAGGGTGCGCACGGCTTCGTCGTCACCCATGCCGGAGATTTCGCCGCCGAGCCGGTCGTAGAAGTACTCGAAGGCCTTCGACATCTTGCGCACGCCATGGTACTTGGGCCGCTGCATCACGACGGCGAGCCCGGCATGCTCCTTGAGGATCCAGCGGTAGTCGTCCTGGTTGTGGTTCTGCACCTGCGGCACCACGCGCGTCATGCCTTTGTTCGACTTGAGCACGAGCCTGTTGCGCAGCGGCCGCACGTCATCGAGCTGCATGTCCTCGTCGATGGCGTCGGGGCGCTCGTTGATGCGGGCGTACAGCGCGGTGAGCAGCAGGCTGATGGTCGTCAGTCGCTGCTGGCCGTCGATCACCTCGAAATCCACGATGTTGGTCTTAGGGTCAATCTCGCCCTGGATGACGATGATTGAGCCGAGGAAGTACCCCGGGTCGTTGTCGAAGACGTCATCGTAGAGGTTCGCCCAATCGCGCTGGCCCCATGTGTACTCGCGCTGGTAGCGCGGAATGGTGTAGACCTTCAGCGCATCGGTCGAGAGGATGCTTGCGATGGAGGGGTCGCTAACGTTCTTGATCATCGGTTACTCGCCTCCGGTCTTCTTTGCGTAGAGCTTGAACAGGTGGGCGACGATCTTCTCCTCGTCACCATGGAAGTCGACGCCATAGGCAGCTTCCACGGCGGAATCGAGTGCGTCGTGTGCTGTTCGCAGGTCGTCGAATTCACGTTGGTCAAATTTCTTGGCCTCTGATTGCGATACGCCTTCCGGCAAAGGAGATATGCCGTCGTACATTTGAGCTAGGGAACGACTCTCGTGCGCCGCTCTCGCATCAAGTACGGCCTGGGCACACTGCTCGATCTTCGTTCTTTGCTCCATTGTCGGTTGCGGCCATACGAAATTGTTGTACACGACGGTGTTCGAATAGTTGTAGTCGCTCTTCAAGCGCCCGGCCACGACTCGCGTCCATGCATTGTGGAACAAAGAAGAGAGCACGCCGAACGTATAGAGGGAATCGTCAGATATAAAGTAGAGCTTGTTCCCCGGGATTAGCTCGTTGTCTACGAGCCCGAGCGGTATGTACTTACGCTTTCCGGATGTGACGGTCGGGCAAGCTAGGAACCTGCTCGTATTCGGCAGGCGTATCTCGTCAAAGAGCCAGGGGGTCTCGGCCTTCTTTCGCGTGGCAGCTTTGCTGCTCTCAAGCCTCATGGCACGAACGCGATCAACCCTTTCGGCAACAGTCGGCACGGCCATGAAGTCTGCCTGGTTGACGTTTTGCAGCCATATGCAGGCACGAGGTTTGCCGTCAACGAAGTCGGCGCCCATGGAAAACGGCCGTATCCATTCAGAGATTCTTTGGTCGCGGGCTACAAGCTCATCCGCCTCCTTGGTTGAAAAGACGAGGTTGCCGCCATCGGTCGGCTGACATCCTCGTACCATGGGCTCGACATCGCAGAGAGGCTGGCTTCTCCGTGCGATGAAGAAATTCGGCGCATCTTGGAGATAGCCATTGATGTTGCGGGCAGGATGGAGTTCATCACCGATGAACAGGATCTTCTTTATTCCAGACGAACGTGAGAACCCGATGATGACAACGTGTACGTGTGCCTGGTCTATCGCCTCACCGTTCCACACGAAAGTCTGGTATGCGAAGTCGATATGCAAGCCGCAGTCGAATAGCGGCTTCCAAAGCAGCTCGACCTGCTGTCCTTGGCAGATTGAATTGGTCGATACAAAAGCCGCCCGTATAGCAGAGTCACCTATATAGCGGGAGGCAAGGACATACCATCCTGAAACGTAATCAAGAGATCGCGTCCCCGTAATCGCATGCAGCTCATCAGACTGGGTCTTGCTCATGCTACCGACGAACGGCGGGTTACCGATGATATAGCTACACTCACTCGCGGGTAGTACGTCGCTCCAGTCCATACGCAGCGCGTTGCCCTCGTGGATATTGCCGTTGGTCTTGAGCGGCAGCGGGTCGATCCACATAGAGAGAATCTGCCGCGTCTCGTCGAGCATCTGCAGCTCGGCAATCCAGAGGGCGGTCTTCGCGACCTCTACGGCGAAGTCGTTTATCTCGATGCCAAAGAACTGATCAAGCGTCACCTGGATGGGGTCAAACGCGCCCATGACCATCTGCCCGCCGTACAGGTCCTCGAGCACGCGGTTCTCCAGCTTGCGAAGCGACAGGTACGTCTCGGTCAGGAAGTTGCCGGAGCCGCACGCGGGGTCGAGGAACTTGAGACTGGCGATCTTCTGGCGGAACGCCTGCAGTTTGAACTTGCGCTCCTTCTCGGTGGCCGCGCCCTCGATGGCGGCGAGCTCGTCCTTGAGCGCGTCGTAGAAGAGCGGGCCTGTCAGCTTGTGGATGTTCTCTATGCTCGTGTAGTGCATGCCGCCCGCGCGGCGCGTTTCGGGGTTGAGCGTGCTCTCGAACACCGCGCCGAAGATCGTGGGGCTGATGTCCTTCCAGTCGAATTCGGCTGACGCCTCCTGCAGCAGGATGAAGCGCGTGTCCTCCGTGAACTGCGGGATGATGATGTCCGCCTCGAAGAGGCCGCCGTTCACGTAGGGGAAAGCAGCGAGATCGGGGTCGATGTAGGGGTCGCGTTCCTCCTTGGGCGTTTTGAGCACCGCGAACAGGTCGATGAGCGCCTGCCGCATGTGGTTCACTTGGAAGTTTCTGAGGTACTTGTAGAAGGCGTCGCGCTCGTGCAGAAGCTCAGCGTCCTCGGCGAACAGCAGGAAAACGATGCGCGTGATCAGGATATTGAGGCTGCGCTGCTCGCGCTCGTCGTGCTCGATGTCGCGGTAAGCCTTGCTGAACGAGTCGTAGAGCTTGCCCACGACCTCGCCCGCCTTGACGGAAAGCCGCTTCTCGCGCTCAAGTCGGCTGTTCTCCTTGCGCGTGAAGAACGAAAGGCGGTGGTACTGCTCGGGCAGTTCGTCGAGCGTGATGGTCTCGTAGCTTGTCTCCGCGTCTTCTCGGTCGAGGTCGTAGATGCGCATCTCGTCGAAGTTGCACGTGATGATCCACTTGGGCATGACCGAGCGCGGCGTGATGTTGTCGGCGTACCACTTGGCCTGCTCGAAGGGCGTGACCCAGCGGACGTTCCCGCGCCGGTCCTTGCCGCGCTGCTCGGGCTCATCCAGGTCGATGCCGCGAGACTTGCTCTCGATGAGGATGGAACGGTCCTCGTAGAAGATGTCGATGCGCCGTCCCTTGACCTTGCGCTCGAAGTCAAGGTGCTGCGTCGGGTTGGCGATGCCGAGCACATTCATGCACAGCTCTATCCAGAAGCTGTTCGACTCGCGCTGCTCGTTGCCCTCGGCGGCCTTCCATCGTGCCACGAATTCCTTGGCGGCCTTCTTCTGCTCGTTCGGTGTCATGTAAGCGCCTCTATCCCTGTTTGGTGAGCTTCTCGATAAGGCACTGCTTCACGAGCGAAGTGAAGTTCAGGCCGTTGAGCATTGCGTACTCCTTGGCAGAGTCGCGCATAGTGCGCGGCAGCCGAAGCGTGACCGTGACGAGCTCGGAGTCCACGAGGTAGGACTGAATCTCGGGTGTCGAGGCGCCTGATTCGACAAGCTCTGTGTACTTCATAAGAATCCTTACCGAGTAAAGCGGATGTAAATACACAACACAGCACATTCTACCAAACCGTAGGGATAAAGAAATTAGCTCGCGGCGAAGAAAGCGCCTGATTGCAGGGTGCCCGAATTCGCCGTCACGCACCTTCACCAACCGTCATTTCGCCACCGTTGGCGGCGTTCATAAAAACAACGGATTGCGGATTCACACCCCATTCACACCCAGAGGGCGATTTTCGAGCTAGAAAAACAAAGCAGGTCGGAAGCTTTTATGCTTCCGACCTGAAGTTTCATGGTCGCGGGGGGCGGATTTGAACCACCGACCTTCGGGTTATGAGCCCGAC
>ERZ1034984.1888-NODE-1888-length-18164-cov-8.680380_pt1 | contig 18164 bp, 9 predicted proteins | sample MGYA00520589_ERZ1034984 | MGnify/ENA primary metagenome ERZ1034984 (study PRJEB33766, sample SAMN09781790) | gut metagenome | biome: gut microbiome | host: Homo sapiens | place: Madagascar | study: EMG produced TPA metagenomics assembly of the PRJNA485056 data... | reverse complement strand
ACCTGCATTCCAACCACCACCCAAAACAAGAGGAGTCTCTGTCTGAGCATTCACATTAACTGCCAACAAGGCAGCTGCAATCAAAGTAAAAATCTTTTTCATACGCTTTTGATTTTAAGTTTATTGATATTAATTGTTCATTCGTGGAACGAGAAATGTTTCTCATTTCCGCACACAAAAGTAACAGAAAAGGCTGAAAAAGACCTTGCGTGGTGTAACAAATACTTTGTGAGAAGCCCCAAATAGGTTTGATAGCCAACATTATAACGAAAATGATACACCATCAAACCTATTTGAAGAGGGAATCACAACAAAGGAGTCATATAAATCGGTAAGAGGAGCGTTTGTCCATCTTTCTTCAAATCCTTTGTATACAAGAGATATCTCATATCTATTCGATCAGAATATTTAGCACAAAACTCGTCTAGTGACTTATGAGTATTATATCCTGAGGATTTCACCTCTATCGGATAAATTTTCTTTCCTCTTGAAAGAAGGAAATCCACTTCATAACTTTTATGGCTAGTGGCATGAGGGAAAGTATAATAATAAAGTTTATTGCCAGAAGCTACCAACATCTGCGCTACAAGATTCTCATATACATATCCCATATCACTACTTAGCTTATCACTCAAGAGCTTTTCATAAATAATATTTTCAGTATGATCTTTGTCCCAAAAAGCGAGAGTCACAAAAAGCCCCGTATCTGCCGTAAACATTTTATAGAAATTACCATCACTATGAAGAGCCAGACCTACATTCGGATCATTGGCATGATAGGCAAAATTTACAACCATACTATCCTTCATTTCCTCCAATATACCCATTATGTTCTTACGTTCAGAATCATCCAACACACTAGCTACTTGGTATCTAGATGCATTATTATTCAGCTGAGCAGGTATATTAGCAAAAAGTTTAGCTGCTCGTCCACTATTGTCGATCTTTCTAAAATCATCCAAATAGAGTTCCAAAATTTCCCTTTTCACAGCATCCGTCTTACTAAGATTATTCGTCTCAAGATATTCTATTACAGCTTGTGGCATACCACCAACAAGCATATAAAGGCGAAGCCGACGCATAGTTTCTCTATGAGCAGCTTCCAAAGGAATCCGTGAATCAAAAAATTGTTTGAGCAAGGGCATCGTAACTTTATCCCCTAAAGCCCAGCAAAATTCCTCAAAGTCCATTGGATACATTTCCAAACGCGTCTCTTCACTTGGGATGATAATGTTAGCTACATTCTTTTTTATACTAATTAGAGAACCCGTCTCTATATAATCGTATCTACCATCAGCCACTAGATGTTTAATAGCTTGGCGAGCCTTAGGACAAAGTTGCACTTCATCAAAAATAATCACAGACTTTCGCTTCTCCAAGACCACCTGATAAATAGACTGAAGGCGAAGAAAGATAAAATCTAAATTCATTAAATCTTCAAAAAGATCTGTAACTGCCTTTGAAGCCATAGAGAAATCAATCAATATATAGCTTTTGTACTCTCGCTCAGCAAAAGTACGCACTATAGTAGATTTTCCTATGCGTCTTGCTCCCTTGATAAGAAGCGCAGACTTCCCCTGACGCTCTTGCTTCCAAGCAAGCATCTTATCATATATTTTTCTTTCAAACACCATATTTGCCATAACATTTTGATTTTGAGTGCAAAGATACAAAATATTCCAGATTCCCCAAATGTTTTTGCCCAAAATGTTCCAGATTCCCCAAATGTTTTTGCCCAAAATGTTCCAGATTCCCCAAATGTTTGGTCAAAACAGAGGAAATCTATACAGATGAGTGTCTTATACGTGAAAAAGTTGTCACCTTTAGGATGGTCCTCCAACAACTGAAAACACTTGTCAATCTACCTATATATTATAGCAAGGACAATTCAACCCAAGAAGTAGACTTCATAGCCCAGGCTGGCAGCAAAATATTGCCAATAGAGGTAAAGGCAGAAGATAATGTAAAAGCCAAGTCATTGGCAGCATTCATAACCCACGATTTCGCTTCCTATCACCTGAAAGGCATCCGCTTCTCCATGTTAGGCTTCAGAGAGCAAGACTGGATGGAAAACGTTCCCCTCTATGCAGCCAGAGCCTATGTGAAAGATTTTGGCACGAAAACGCACTTTTTCTCGAAAAAAAAGTGAGAAAAAGTGCGTTCTCGTGCCATTTTAAGGAAAAAGGTCGGTCGTGTCTTCACGACACAACCGACCTATCACGACTAACATCATTTCGGTTAATCCTTTATATGATAAAACCTAAAACTAATGTCTTTTATTTGCCTGCAAGACCATCAGCAAAACCACCATAAGCAGGCTTGCGCTGATAGTTCAAATTCCAAAGACCAACAGGCTGACCCTTACGCCAACCGCTGTCTGCTGGTGCATCGGTGAGACACCATTGGCAGATACCATACTGCTGGGCGGTAGGAACGATAGCGAAATACTGCTCGATAATCCACTTGTAGTATTCAGCCATTGCCTTTTCCTTAGCCACACGCTCTTCAATAGGGAGCTTCTCCAGCTGAGCAGTAGTAACATCATTGCCCTCAGCATCAACATAGCCCATATCAAGCTCTGAGATACGGACGAGCTTGCCTGTCTCAGCCATGATCTTGAGCATGTTCTGGATGCCCTTCTTCTTGCTTTCCAAGGTCTGTGGATTCTCGTAGTAGCTGATGTGCATCTGTGATCCGATACCATCAATCTTGGTGTTATAGCCGAGTTCCTGACCCTTCTTCTCCCATACGCCAATCCAGTAAACAAGCGACTTCACCTTCTGGTTGTTGTCCCAGTCAGATTCCAGGTTGTAATCGTTGACGAAGAGCTTGAGGTCTGCAGGGTTTGTACCCTCTACCGCAGCATAAGCATCACGAGCCGCCTTCTCTACGATAGGACCATACATCTCTGGTGTGAAGTAATCCTGCCAGAAGAAATCTTCCTTAGAATTCTCATTGGCAGTCTGAAGAGGATAGAATCCGTTTACGTTGCCCTCACCAGCAACAGCCTCGTTGATGAGATCCCATGACTTCACCTTGCCTTCAGTAGCCTGCATCATGCCGCTAATCCATTTGTTCATCGCCCAAGTAAGAGTATCTGATTTCTCCTTAGGAGTGAGAGGGATACCATTACCATACTTTTCACATTTGAAGTCAGGTCCCTGCCAGTTGTTACCCCAACCGGCTGTTGCATTCTGGGCAAAGTCGCCATTCGCAACAAGATTATCCTCAGTACCTTCCTTGACAAGGGTAATATCATCCATATATACACTCTCGCCAGACTTCATTTTACCGAAGCAGAACTGCAACTTATCATGTGTAAACGCAGCAGTAAACTCCCAAGTATATGTTTTCCAGTCAGTAGTAAGATTCTGAGCTTCACAATACTGCACATCATTACTTCCACCCCACTGGTTTTTATTAGGACTAGCATCCCAGATAGGCCAGAAAGCAAATTCCGCAGCAGATGAAGCCTTCAACTTCATCTTCAAGACATACTTAGCGCCCTTTTCCAATGCCTTAGGCAACGTATAACTTGCCTGATGATCCCAGAGATTTGCGCCATCCTTAGCGGTGGTATATTTAATGCAGAAGTTTCCAGATGCACTTGTACCAGAACCTTGCTTGATTGCAAAAGAAGGTCCCTGCCAGTTGTTACCCCAAGCAGAAATATCGTCTTTAGCGAAATCGCCATTAGCCACCAAGTTGGTTTCAGTGCCATCCTTTATCAATTTGACATCATCGAAATCGATGCTACCACCTAACTTACCGAAACAAAACTGCAACAGATCATGAGAAAACGATGCATTAAATTTCCAGGTAAGCGTTGTCCATTCTGTAGAAACTTTATATGATGCCAAGTACTGAACATCGTTACTACCACCCCACTGGTTCTTGTTAGGACTAGCATTCCAGATTGGCCAAAAAGCAAGTTCACAATCTTGTGATGCTTTCACTTTCATTGAAAGAGTATAAGCACCCCCTTTTTCCAATGGCGTAGCCAACTTGCAGTTAGCCTGATTATCCCAGGCATTTGAACCAGCCTTATCTGTGGTATATCTAATATACTTATTATCGCCGCCAGGCACCTCAGGGATAGGCTTATCGGCTATCAGGCCGTTCAAATACTTATAAGGCTGCTGAGCATGCCATGCAAGGGTATGACCATAAACTGATACCCCAGCATCTGCTGCTGCACGTACAAAGGAAGAAACCTTACTGAAGTCCATTGCACCCTGGTCGTTGACACAAGAAGCCATCTTCATGGCATTGCCTGCAACAATCTCATCAAAGTTGTGGGCTGCAAGACGGAAAAGAGGACCTTGCTGGTTGAACTCGTCCACGCCGAGTGCACCACTCACCTTAAAGCCAGGATGAGCACTACGGTCCAGATTCTCCTTCAGGGGAGCATAGTCGTTGAGGTACTCATACTGAGCGATGGTCTGAGGCTTCTCTACATCATAGTTCCAGTCATCCCAGTCTGCACAGCTGCCCAATACAAATGGGCAGACCAGTGCAGATATAATATATTTATTTACTTTCATACTACTAAATTCATTTTCATTAGTTGTGTTACGAAATTACTTCCATGACTCAAGCTTGTTGCCACGAGACATCATAGACATCACATAGTCGCCAGAGATAGTCCATGTCTTCTCGTGCTCAACATCACCGGCGTTGGTCACTACAGTAGCATTAAACTTGATCTTCAGACAATCAGCCATTCGGTTCTTGTCGCTGAAATCCTGAATGCCACGAGGAGCAAAAGTACCGTTACCGATTACCTTTCCATCCTGAAGAACTTGGCAGTTTTCTCCATTGAATGCCAGAGTAATGGTCAATTCCTTCGAAGCATCAATCTGACTCCAGCTATGCGTATTGTTATCATACTTCCACTCCTTTAGCAGATAAGAGAAAGTGATGGAAGATGTGTTGAAATCAACTGTTGAAACCACATCCAAGTCATCCTCATTCTTGTGAGTGATGGTTTTCAGATCCTGGATATTGGTAGTTCCAGTCTTGCAGTACATACCTGAGTACTGGTTCTTGTACTTCACACAGATGATCTGATAGTTCTGCTTTGGAAGAATAGAATCCCCTGTCAAGGAAGAAACGAGTCTGACTGGCAATACATAGTGAGTAGTAGCAGCCTTTGGGTCATTGAAGAAGGCATCAGTAAGATGCACAGTTGTACCACCGATGATTTTTCCCTTAGGAATAGTCAAGGTGTTAGGGTCCTCCAGGGTATAGTAGGCAGAAGGAAGCACCTCCATGCCACTACCTTCCTCGAGAAGAGTTGGATCTATCTGATAGCTAATCTTGCAATCCTTGGTATTCTTGTAACCACCGCCCCAAGTAGCCTGCAGCTTAAACTGATGAGCATTATCATCGGTGTTTACAGCCTCATCGTCATTACCGAGAGTGATGACACGGATAGGTTTCTGCATAGAGAAATATACAGATATCTTACCATTGTTACCACCGTTGGCTGTTCCTCCCTGAAGATTATCTTCCCAATCTCCGTTGGAACAAGAGGTTGAAAGACCCAACATCAAGGTCAGGCCCATCATTACAGCTCCTATTTTTCTGAACATTTTATTCATTTATGTTAGCACTGTTATTCTTACCATCCAGCATTCTGAACGAGTGATGGGAAATTAAGAATCTGGTCGTATGGCACAGGACCATAGAAGGCATTCTCCTTGAAGTTACGTGTTTCCACTGAGATTGGAGTATATTTCTTGCCTGCCTCCTCGTTGGTGATGCTCATACCCTTTGCCTCTTCTGTAAGGTTAGCCTTCCAGCGACGGAGATCCCAGAAGCGGAAGCCCTCGAAGCAAAGTTCGATACGGCGCTCGTTTCTGATCAGTTCACGCATCTTTTCCTTGCTCTGTGCACACTCTTCCAGGTATGGATCTTCACCAAACTCACCCAGACCGGCACGTTCACGGATAGCCTTGATTACATCGTAGGCTGAGTAACCAGTACCACCCTTAGGACCGTAAGCCTCATTGGCAGCCTCGGCATAATCCAGATAAAGCTCTGTATAACGGATGCGGGCTGTATAATGATAAGCCTTGCCGTTCACAGTAGGATCCAGGTTGATGTCCTGACGGAGGAGTTTCTTCATATAGTAACCTGTACGGGTTGACTTAGAAACATCCTTATTGAGACCATCGAGATTGTCTGCATTGTCAGCCTGTGTATTGATGACAGCATTTCCCGAACCTGCTTTCTGTCCGTTATAGATAATGTACTTAGCCAGACGTGGGTCACGGTTTACGTATGGATTAGCTGGATCATATTCGCTGTTGGCATCTGTAATAGGATAACCATTGGCTGCAGGGAATGCATCTACAAGATTCTGGGTTGGATTGATACGACCCTGACCATAGATTGATGGTGGATAGTACTTAGTCTCCAAATCATTACTCTCGCTCTTCTCTGTACGCCAGAGTACTTCCTTAGGACATTCTGCCGCTTTAAGATCCTTCATGTTTGGGTCTGCATACCACTCCAAACCATTTGTATCGATGCCTGAGATGCCACCATTGAGGTCGAGCACTGCCTTGGCATATTGGGCTGCCTGCTCATAAGTTACGCCACTGCCGCTGGCAAAGGCTGGAGAGGCAGCCATCAAGGTAGCCTGGGCAAGAACGGCACGGGCAATACGACCGCTGAAGCGTCCGGCGAAGTTGTCACCAAGTACACGATTGTAAGTAGCCTTTGTTACCGTATATGATTTGCCGAGGCAGCTGACGGTCATCGTCTCGTTGTCCGTATCCTTGTAGTCAACAGGGAGTACACGTACAGCCTCTTCTGCATCCGCAATGAGCTGCTTCATGCAGTCGGCATAAGAAGCACGCACCTCCAGGGAATTGAAATCTGAGCTTACATCCGTTGGCTCAAGAATATTAGGCACACCGAGGAGTGTTCCATTGGCATCCAAACCGCCATGGGCACGAAGCAGATAGTACATGAAGAGTGCTCTCAAACCTCTTGCCTCTCCGATGTAACGCTGTTCATACATAGCACGCACAGCCTCATCGCTGTTCCAGTTTACCTTATCCACATTGGCGAGGAAAAGGTTGATATACTGGATAGCTGCACGACAGTTGCGCCAGGTTTCCACTGGATTGTTACTTGAAGTCCAGCTATCTACACCTGTCATCTTGCGGTAGCTGTCGGTAGCATCGTTGCTCACGGCATCGTCTGTAGCGACATCGTTGAACGAGTAAGAGCCGTTTGGCAGACGGGTATAGGCGTTGCCAAGTACACCATCAGCATAGTCTGGATGGTCGTACATATACTCGAAACCCAGATGGTTTTCGATGGCAGGCTTAAACATGTCGTCACAGCTTGTCAGTCCTATCGAAAGAGCCAGTCCGAGTACCACTGCTCCAACTTTGTATTTTGATAGTAAGTTGTTCATAACTTTTGTCATTTTCATTATCTTAATTATCTATATTAGAACTCAACCTTTGCACCGATGGTGAAACTGCGAGTTTGAGGAGCAGAACCTACATTGCGTTCCATCTGCTTGCGCTCACCGGCTATCGTCAGGAGGCTGCTGCCATTAACATATACCTGCAAGCCCTTCACCAAAGCCTTGTCTCCAAAGAGAGACTTGCTGAAGTCGTAGGTAAGCTGCACGCGGCTCAAGTCGATGCGGTCGGTTGAATACATCCAATAGTCAGAAGTATTGAAGTTGTTGTCACCACTCTGGGTTGTCAGACGAGGATAGGTGATAGCCTCACCGTTCTTGTATTTATTCTCTGTCCAGGCACCGAGTACCACATCGCTGTACTTGCGCTCACCGTAAACCCAGTTGTAGGTATCGTTCTTGATGGCATTTCCACCAAACTGACCGGTCAACATGGCGAAGAGGGTGAAGTTCTTGTACTTCAGGGTAAGATTCATACCTCCGGTGAACTTGGCGCTCCAGCGACCGATAACTACACGGTCCTTAGAGTCGATGACATTATCTCCATTCTGGTCCTTGTATTTCAAGTCACCAGGCTTCACGGTACCGAAAGAGCTCTTGACCTTATCATTGTCAATTTCTTCCTGACTGTTGTAGTAGCCTAAGCACTCATATCCCCAAAGGGCATCTGTGAGCCTGCCTTCTGTACGCATGTAGTCATACTCTACATTCTCGGCCACCTTCAGGTTCTTTGAACTGTTGGTCTGTCCGAATGCCTGGATGCCATACTCGAAGTCTCCCACCTTGTCTTTGTAACCGAGAGAGAAGTCAACACCTGTGCGGCGGTTCTTGCCGTAGTTGATGTATGGCACGAATGTAGATACTGGCCAGTAGGTATGCATATAGCTTGGATAGATGTAGTCTGGCTGAGCAAGCAAGCCATCAGTCACCGTGTTGTAGTAGTTCACGGCGAATGTCAGTCTATTGTTCAACAACGCACCGTTCAAACCTACATTGAACTCCTTGCGCTTGATGAAGCCCAGCTTGTCGTTACCACCACGCTGTGAGTCTGAAGTCTGGATGCTGTTGTTGGCGTCAGACCATCCCCACCATGTACCGGTAGCCGTGAAGATATTCTCATACATGAAGTACTCTTTGATATCAAGATCCTGGTTCAAGACGGTATAACCTGCTGTAAGACGGAGGTCATCGAGCCAGTTTACATCCTTCAGGAAATTCTCTTCAGAGAGTCTCCAACCGAGAGTTGCCGATGGAGAGATGGCATTGCGGTTGCCTTCAGGAAGCTTTGCCGAGTGTACTGCATTGGCAGCCAAGTCGGCATAGTACTTATGTGCATAGTTGTATGACACGAGAAGTCCCAGGTTGGCATTGCTTACCTTGTGATACTCACCACTGATGGTCTGCTGATAACCATTGGCGAGCAAGGTGGCATTCACATTGTGATCGCCGAAGGAGTTTACATAGTCAAACTGACCGGTCCATGCAAGCGTCTGGCGCTCTGCAGAGTTGCTGGAGTTCAGCGTACCTGTATGCTTATCCTCGCCATACTGAGTGATGGAACCGATAACCTGCTTGCCGTCAAACTGAGTCCAGCTGGCACCGAAGGTAGCATAACTGTCGTTCAAGGATGTGGTGTATGACGTAGAATAGTCAACCGCAAACATAGTCTTGAAGCTCAATCCCTTGAGCACAGAAGACAAATCGAACTTGACACCCGTATCAAACTGCATCTGGCGGGATGTCCAGGTGTTGTAGCCTGCAGCATACATATCTGCGAAGGCATTGGTCTGGTCTTCCTGTGTAGCACCCAGGAAATACTGTCCGGCTGGCAATCCCGCAGGATTGGTGATGATATTTCTTGAGTTATTGATGAGAGCCAGAGAATTGGCATCCATCGGGTCAAGATAAGACAGCGGGATGAATGGAGCCACACGGTTAGGACGCAATGTGGAAGCTGCCTCCCAGAACTTGGAGTTTGAACCATGCTGGTTATAGTAGGTAGCGTTGGCATTCACCCAACCAGAAGCCCAGTCTGCGAGCTGGAGGTCGATATTACCACGTACGTTCAGACGGTCGGTATAGTTGTTCTTTCCCTCACCGAAATTGAGGAAATCGCCCTCGCGGTAGTAGCTCACGTTGGTATAGAACTGTGCAAACTTACCACCACCTTCGAACTCAGCCGTCACATCGTAGCGAGACTTAGTCTTCTTGAGATAATCAGAAGTATAGAACTGCTGGTTTGGATAACGGAAAGGATTGGTACCTGCAGCCGTGTTATAGATGTCTTCATCTGAATATTTGGCAGAAAGACCGTCGTTGGCAAGTGCCTGATTGTAAAGCGTCATATACTGCGCACCATCGAGATAGGTAGGGAAAGACTTCGCTACACTCATCTGATAGTTGGCACGAGCTGTAATCTTCAGCGGTTCTATCTTACCACGCTTTGTCGTGATGAGGATGGCACCCTTTGCAGCACGGCTACCGTAGAGAACAACAGCAGAAGCACCCTTGAGGAAGGTAATGTCTTCAATCTCCGTTGGCAAAACATTGTTTGCATCACGTGGCACACCGTCAATCAGCACGAGTGCCTCACCCTGGTTCCACAGCGATCCGTTATAACCTGCAGCCAAAGCCTGCATATTGTCGAGGCTATAGGTATTATAGTTCTTCTCCAGCAGATTCTTCACCTTGACCGTGCTGACAGGAGTGATTACATCACGGGCATCCGCCTTGCGGAATGCCACGTTGATGGTGTCTGCTTCTGTGGCATCCTGTGCCATCACTCCTTGTGCAGAGAGAGCGAAGAGGGAAACCGGAAGAATCGCTTTATATCTTGAAATTATGTTGCTCATAATTTTTTCTTCTTTATTCTTTTAATTGTTTTCTTGATTCACACTCTATTACCAACCTGGATTCTGGAACATCTCAGGATAGATACTGGTGTCTTTCTTCTTCAGAGGCATCCACCAATGCTTGCTTGTGAAGTTACGGGTAAGAATGGTCTTCTCCTTGAAACCGGATACCTCGGTGTCCTGTGGATTCTTTGGATCAAACTTGCCTGCACGTACAAACTCCTGCGATGTCTTGATATTGTATGGTGCCTTGTCGAGAAGCAACCAGCGGCGCAGGTCGTTGAAACGGTGACCTTCAAAAGCAAGCTCTACGGCACGCTCGCGGCGAACCTCATCCATGAACTTGTCCTTGTTGCCTGTAAACTTGGCTGCTACGTCTGCTACTCCGGCACGCTCGCGAATCTTGTTCACTGCATCGAGAGCTGTGAGTGAGCACTTGGCTGAAGCGGTGGCTCCACCTACGGCTGCACAAGCCTCGGCATACATCAGGTAACAGTCGGCAAGACGCAGGTAAGGCACATCAATGTACAACTTGTTATAAGTACTACCCATATCATAGTTGTTGGCGATCATAGGAATGAACTTATAGAGCAGGTAACCAGTGCGGCTCTCGTTGATATCATCACGATAAGTACCACCTGTATAGAGGTTGGCGTATCTGTTGGCATCCGGTTCGATGGTTCCCTCTACCACCTTTACTCCATCATATACGATGTCGTGATAGAAACGTGGATCACGGTTCTTCCAAGGATGGGTTGGGTCGAAACCAGACTCAGGGTCATCGAGAGGAAGACCATTCGCCATACCATAATAGTTTACGTAGTTGGCTGTAGGCTGCGAGAAAATCTTACCACCTGTAAGAATCTGACCGCCAAACTCGGTGAACACTCCGAAGTGAGAGTTCTGCCATGCATCGGTTGGAATATCACGGAGAATATTCTCAGTAGAGCCTGGAGGAAGCATGTTCTTGTTCCAGGTATAGAACAGGTCTGAGTAATCAGCAAAATCGACCAGCTTGTACTGAGTCTGACCCGTCTCTACAAGAGTAAGGAGTTCGCCAAGAGCCTCAGCAGCCTGCTGTGCATAGTTGGTATCGTAATCGTAGGTGCTGGCATTGCCGTTTACATTCATCTTGTCATCGCAGTTCTTCACCAGTGGAGAAGCTGCCCACAAGAGTGTTTTACCTTCATAGGCAAGTGCTGTAATCTTGTTGATGCGGAAGCCATTCTTGCCTAATGTATTGCGACCTACAGGAGACTTGTCCCAGTCGATAGGCAGAAGTTCTGCAGCCTCACGGAAGTCTTTAGCAGCCTTCTCGGCACATGCCTGGCAACTTTCACGAGGAAGAGTCATTGGCTGGTCGGCAGCTACAGTATGATCAATATATGGCAGACCGCCGAAATACTGCATCAGCTGGAAATGAAGCCATCCACGGAAGAAGAGCAACTGACCCTTGATGGTGTTCTTCTCCTCCTGGGTGGCAGCCGTCATCAGGTCCATATTCTCAAGACCCAGATTTGCCTTACGGATGCCATACCATGCAGCCTTCCAGAGACCACGCTTGAAACGGCCTTCAGGAGCAAGAGGATCAAACGTATCACTCTGGTCCATGAAGCATGCGTGCCATCCGTCGAACTCATACTGCCAGCCCCAGAAGTCACCCTGGTCAACCTTGTAGCTCATCATGTAGTTGATACCCACTGCCTGGATATCATCCTCACCCCAGTTCCAGGACGTGTTCCAGTAACTCTTGGTGAAGTCAGGAATACAGAGATAAAGTTCCTCTGTAAAGCCCTGGAAATTCTTGAAATTCTTGAAAGCAGCCTCTGCAGAAACATCCGATTCAGGTGACTTGTCAAGATAGTCTGTACAGCTGGTGGTCAGGGCGAGAGAACATCCCAATGCCAACGCCAGGCAGGCAGACTTATATTTAGAAATTATTCTTGTCATAATAAATAATGTGTTATATTAACGCTGTTTACAACTCTAACTTGAAACCGAAGTTGATACGCTTCATTGTTGGGTAGGCACCCTGAGAAGCAAGACCTGTACCTGCGAAGTTCGACTCACGGTCGTCAGGCATGTCAGTCCAGAGGAAGAGGTTGTTACCATTTACATAAACCTTCAACATAGAGAGACCGAGACTCTTGATCCATCCGTCATTCCAGGTATAAGCCACCTCCAGGTTCTTCAAGCGGCAGAACGAACCATCGTAGAGGAAGCGGGTACCCTCATAGTAACTTGGAGTAGAGTTCATACGAAGTGAAGGAATTCCGTCTGGAGTTGATGGTGACCAGTAAGCACCCTCCTTGAACACCGTGTGAAGGTATGGCTTAGGCAGTGAGTTGAATGCTACATAGCGGCTCACATTGGTTACGCCATAGAACTGCGCATAGATGCTGAATCCCTTGTAGTCAATACCGATAGTGGCATTGTAGGTATTCTGAGGAGTACCCGTGTAGCCATAAGGCGCACTATCATTGGTATCAATCACACCATCACCATTGAAGTCGGTGATGATATACTGACCTGGCAACTTCTGGTTGTCGTTGGTATTATGAGGGGTCATGGCGATGACATCATCCCAAGACTGTGCAGTACCATTGTCAAGATAGCTCTTTGCCTGTCCGATAGAGTATCCCACGTTCTTCTGATATGAAGGAAGCATCACTGGGTCATCATGCTCGGTAACCACATTCTTAGCATGAGTCATGTTCATGTTGGCATAAGCATGGATACCATTGGCAAAGTCATACTTCAGTCGAAGTTCAAGCTCATAACCTGTGGTCTTGGTTCTACCCTTGTTCATGTAAGGAGCAGAGGCACCGAAATAGAAAGGAACGGAACGGCTGCTGCCGGCAATCATGATGTCGGAACGCTTCTCATTGAAGAATTCAAGCGAACCGGCTACGAGACCACCGAGGAAAGCATAGTCGATACCGAAGTTCTTCTTGATGGCCTTCTCCCAATGGATGTCTGGGTTACCTACCTTTGATTCCTTATACCAGGTATAAATGGATTCGTTGTTCGGATTGGTTGAGTCAAGGTGTGTCTTGCCACCATAAGCCCAAGTGGTCTGGTAGAGCCAACGCTCCCATACATTATCCTCACCAATCTCACCATAAGAGTAGCGAAGCTTGAGGATGTCAACCAGGTTTCTGCCGAATACCTTTGTTTCAGCCACTGGCTTGAACCATTTCTCGTTGGCTACGTTCCAACCGATAGCACCTGAATTGAAGAAGGCAAAACGGTTGTCCTTGGAGAATTTCTCAGAACCGTTATAGGCACCGTTATACTCGAACATGTAACGATCGGCATAATTATAGGTGGTACGGAATGCCCAGTCCTCACGGTAGTTGGTAAACTGAGAACCCGTAGCACGCTCAGAGCGGTTGAACACACCCATGGCGGTTACATCATGCTGACCGAACTTGCGTCCCCAATAGAGCTGTGCCTGATAGAAGAGGTTACGCTGGGTAAGATTGTTGTTGAGCGCACCCGCATCTGTCTTCCATGCGATGGTCTCCACAAAATCAAAGTTATTTTTACCGCCTGGCTTCTGCTTATAGGTTACCTCACCCGTTATAGGGTCGATATACTTATACTGGGCAGCATGGTCGAGGTCATTGACACCTCGGCTTGCCTCCACAAACACGTTATCCCAAGATACGATGGCAGATGCCTTCAATCCCTTAGTAATAAAGGAAAGATCCTGCTCGAGCGTAAAGTCGGTGTTGATACGGGTTGTGGTGGTTGCCTGCTCACCATGAAGTGCAAGCTGGGTCACAGAGTTAGGAGAGCCTTGCTCATCTTTAGGGAAATAACCCCAAACACCATCGCTATACTGTGGCAGGAAGGTATCATGAGGTGCTGAGTAAGCTGCCTGCCAGAGCTGGGTCTCTGCCCATGAGCCTTTATCCAAGCCATAAGGTGACTTGCGGATACCATGGCTACCCGCAAGGTTTGCCTTCAACGTGGTAGTCTTGGTAAGCTGGAAGTCGAGATTGGAACGAACGTTGATACGGTTGAATCCGTAACCACTGGTATAACCACGGTTGTTCTCCCACTCACGGAAGAGGTCACCCTCGTGCTGATAGTCAATGGCTGCATAGTATTTCACCGCCTTGGTACCACCTGCTATGTTTACATTGGCATTGTAAGACATGGCATAGTCCTTGAAGAGTTCCTTCTGCCAATCAACATCCGGATAACGCTCGCTCATCAGCAATCCGGTCTCTGGATCGATACTGCCAGCTGGAGCATTATAGTTGTTGATGAAATCGGTAGAGCGGATGTCACCCCAGCTTGAAGGTGAGAGTCCCAACTCGTGCTTGATAGCATGGTTCACATAATAAAGTGCATCGGCAGAACCGTAGGTCTCAGGCAACTTAGATACCAGCTTGATAGCAGAGCTTGCACTGGCAGAAATCTTGGCCTTGCCTTCCGTACCACGCTTGGTGGTAATCAGGATAACACCATTCGCACCCTTCACACCATAAACGGCGGTGGCAGAAGCATCCTTCAATACAGAGATAGACTGTACGGAATGGATATCCACACTCGACATCGGGCGCTCGATACCATCCACAAGAATGAGAGGGTCGGAAGAGTTCCAGGAGCTCACACCACGAATCACAATCTTAGGATCCTCATCACCAGGCATACCTGATGAAGATGATGTAATCACACCAGGCAGATTACCAGTCAGGGCAGAACCGATGTCTGAAACACCACCAGCACGTTCCAGCACCTTACCCGTGGTCTGGGTAATGGCACCTACCACAGAAGCCTTCTTCTGCTGGCCGTAACCAACGACTACCACTTCGCCGATGGCGTTGTCGTCTTCGAGGGTAAGTTTGAACTCTCTCTTCTTACCTACCTTTACTTCCTTGGTCTTCATACCTACGTATGTAAATACGAGGGTAGAATTCTCTGAAGGAACACTGATGCTGAAGTTACCATCAAAGTCGGTGACAGCACCGACACCGGCATTTCCTTTCACTTTTACAGTGGCACCTATCAGAGGCTCACCTGTACCGTCAACAAGATTACCCTTGACCTGGATCTTCTGCGCCTGAGCATTCAGGCTACAGAAAGCACCCACCAAGCATAAGGCTGCTGTCCGTTTCATTGTTAAGACTTGTTCAATCATGTTCTATTCATTTTTGATTTATGCTTAATTATTTATGTATTTACAGTTTATATTGTTTATTCGCGGCTGCAAAGATAAAGGTTTCAGTTCAGATGTACTTTGTCTCTTGTAACAGATACTTTGTCGTTAATAACAAACTTTAAAAGTACGTACCCTGCCACCTTTTAACACTTGTTTTGTAACATAGATACCTTTTTGAGGTTTATTCACTTTTTCACCTGCTATATTATAATAATAGGTGGCGACAACTTCAGCATCGTTCACTTTTTGCTCAATTCCCGTGTCTGTTTGTTTCATGTACCATTCCTTGTACCAGTTCATGCAGGCATAGCCGCAGCACTCTTCAAAGAGATTGTGCTTCTTGGCATTCTGGAAACCCGGAATCACCTTGCCGGTCTTCAGATACTCATCGATGTCATAGTACTCCTGCGGATGGGTAAGGGTCATGCCGATATTGCCGAAATGGTCGTGAACAGCCTTCCATGCCAATCCCCATTTCGAGGTTGATGCCGTTGCCCAGCTTCCCAGGTTTGGCTGTGTCCACTGTCCCCACTCGTTGTAGTGACCTTCACTCTTCTTGTCGGGGTCTTCCGGACTCCAGTCTATCTCCGTTACCATGATAGGTTTACTGGTAACCATAGGCACTTGAGCCTGGAATTGCTTGATGAAGGCATTGTGATCACAGTTCTTGTCGCTGGCATTATACCATCCGGAATAAACATGTACTGCATAAGAGAAATTATCCTCGCTATCGGTAATAGGATATTTGGCATAGTTCTGATATTGGCTCTGATAACCTGCACCCGGAACCCAGATGATTCCCTTGAACCCCTGCTCGCGAATCACATCCACCACCGGCTGGAAATAATCATGCAGTGCCTTCTCCGAATTGGATCCATCACTCAGATGAACCCTCACCGGCTCGTTGGCAAGTTCGATGGAGATCAATCCCGAGTTCTGTTGGATATACTCATCGGCTGCGAAGGTCTTCCATATCGATTTCAGGTAGCGGTTGTACTTATCGCCTACGCTGATATCGCCAGGACATACACCCGGTGGACGTACAATGACATAAAGCCCATGAGCGATGGCATCCTTAATTAATGGGATATAGAGCTTCTGGAGATAGAGGCGGTAGCGCGCCATGTTGAATGCCGAGATATCAGCCTCGTTCTCTGCCTTCTTCGATGGATCGTTGGTCCAGCAAGGATCCATGTGCAGACGGAACACGGTGCAGTAAGCACCCTGCTCCTTGTCGGTGATAGCAGCAAACTGCTTGGAGAAATATTCCAGGCAAGGCTTAATATCGGCTTCCGAATAGTCAGCCTTCCACTGTTGCCATCGCCAGCCGTTGAAGTAGCGGTTTGGCGTATCCATTACACCATGCAAGACAACCGTCTTACCTGTGGCATCGACAAGGTTCTTTCCTTCTACATGCAGGGCAGGAAGATTGTCAGCCGCATTGCCAAGCAATGACACCATGGTCATCGCCAAGCCAAGTATTATTTTCTTTTTCATATCTAGTTGTTGTTTTTAGATTCTATCACATTTTGTAAAATAGAATGGCGCGTAATCACTACGCACCATTCTTAGAAAACCAATTAATCATGAGCCTATAGCAACATGATATCTTAAATGTTATAAACCAAATTAAATCTAAACGTTAGTAAACCTAACTATTAATAAACCTATACTATTAAACCTAACTATTAATAAACCTAACCTATTAAAAAAACAAACTTTTTTTCAGCTGCAAAGATACTGCTATTATATAATATGTACTTTATTACAAGTAACGATTTCTTTTCTAATCGCTTACAGGATGTAACAAATACTTTACGACATGTAACATTTTCATCACGCAAAGTAAAAAATTCTTGTTTTTACTTGAATAATCAAAAAAAAAACACTATTTTTGCACTCAGAAAAAGCTAGCAATAAGCTAGCATGATAAACCAATAATGATTAAACTAGCAATGAATACAAAATACCAATTAGTCGTGAAAAGTATCCTTCTGATACTCATTCTATCAGTTTTCTCTATCCTCCCGTCATGGGGGCAGAGCGGTAAGCTGTTCAATACAGACAATCAACTATCAAGCAATCTTGCCACACAAGTGTTCCAAGACAAGAGTGGTTTTATCTGGATTGCTACCCGTAACGGACTGAATGCTTACGATGGTTACCATATCTCTATCATGAAGAAAGATTTGTCAAATAGTCCTGGATTGAACAGCAACTACATCAATTGTATCACCCAGGACGACAAGGGACATATTATATTAGGAACCAACAACTCTTTGCTGGCTTTTACGGGAAGTGAATTCCGAAAAATCCCTATGTTCGACTCGAAAGGCAAAGAACTCACCACATACGTAACCCTGGTTTATAGACTCCGAAACAAGGATATTGCCGTTGGAACATCCGGATATGGCATCCTGCTCAAAAAGCCGGATGCTCAGGTATGCCATGCAATGAAGGGTGATGTGGAAAAACTGAAATACATCCACAAATTATTGGAAGATAAATTGGGCAGACTCTGGATTGTCACTGAAGACGGAAAACTCTACCGCAAGGAAACAAACGGTAGAATCACCTCCCACTTTGTCGGTACCGAAGGCGTGAACGCACAGGATATCCAGCAGGACACCCTGGGCAACATCTATCTCGCCAGCAAGAACCAGGGCGTACATCTGCTCAGGGCAGGAAGCAACGT
>ERZ1034984.1887-NODE-1887-length-18170-cov-61.316423_pt1 | contig 18170 bp, 23 predicted proteins | sample MGYA00520589_ERZ1034984 | MGnify/ENA primary metagenome ERZ1034984 (study PRJEB33766, sample SAMN09781790) | gut metagenome | biome: gut microbiome | host: Homo sapiens | place: Madagascar | study: EMG produced TPA metagenomics assembly of the PRJNA485056 data... | reverse complement strand
GGAGCACCTCAAAAACACCATCATACACTAAATCAGTAAGTTGGCAGCATCACCGTCGCGGGGCGCGGATGATCATTGATCCTTTTGGGGAAGGTCTACCGCAAACTCGGCAGGGCACAATAGAAGAATGGCGTTTTAGGTTAGAGTCAGATAATGAAAGAGAATCACGAGCAACGATTCAGCTCAACAATGGAGAATTTATAATAAATAAGAATAAAGTACGTCAAATAAGCAACTTCAAAAACAATTATTTTGAAAAAAATTGGCCGGAGTTTCTCCTTGGGGAAATATACATAAGATAAATCACTTTAAAACCTATAGCTATTACGTAAACATTTTATGATTTGCAAACTTCACACATTTATATTGTGAGTATTTTCTATTGATAATATCAAAGGTTTAATCATGAAAAAAATCAAGCACTATAGATGGCATATTATTGTCTTAATATGTTTCATCACTGTAATAAATTATTTGGATAGAACGGCATTAGGTGTGGCCGCACCAACAATAATGCAAACGATGGGGATAACTAAAGAGCAGTATTCATGGGTTGTCAGCGCGTTCCAGTTAGCATATACAATTGGACAACCTGTAATGGGATTTTTTATTGACCTTATCGGCCTAAAGTTTAGCTTTTTTATTTGCATTATAATCTGGGGACTTGCCACCATGGGACACGCATTAGCGGGCTCCTGGCAAGGTCTGGCCTTTATGCGCGGCCTGATGGGTGTAAGTGAAGCCTCCGTCTTTCCGGCAGGTATTAAGACTGTATCGACGTGGTTTCCAGCTAAAGAACGCGGTATTGCGGCAGGTTTCTTCAACACGGGTACATCTCTTGGTGCTATGCTCGCGCCACCGCTTATTGCCTGGTGCATAATGTTCCATAGTTGGCAATTTGCGTTTCTGGTTTCAGGTTGTCTGGCATTATTTGCAGCCTTAATGTGGTTCATCTTCTATAAAGACCCCAAAGATGCCAAGGGCCTATCTGAAGAAGAGAGACATTATATTGAGTCAGGGCAAGAGAAACATCTGGATTCAAATAAAAGTAAAAAAGCGACCATTCTTCATGTTATAAAGAAACGGAATTTTTGGGGTATTGGAATTACCCGTTTCCTGGCCGAACCAGCCTGGGGGACAATCAATTTCTGGGTTCCTATATTTTTTGTTGAAACATTGCATTTTAGTTTAAAAGATATAGCGATGTTTATCTGGCTTCCCTTTTTATTAGGTGATTTAGGTTGTATATCTAGTGGTTTTATCGCTAAATTTTTCCATGATCGCGGCATTAGCCTTCTAAATGCCAGGAGAATTACCTTTACGTTCGCAGCCTCCACGATGATGTTTATCGGTCTGGTTAGTGTTGTCACTAATCCGTACATTGCTGTTTTACTAATTAGTATCGGCGCATTTTCACATCAATGTTTATCTACTGTAGTCGCTACAATGGGGGCCGATCTTTTTGAAAAAGAAGAAGTCGCAACAGTAGTTGGATTATCTGGGGGATGTGGTTATACAGGGCAACTGATATTTAATATATTCATTGGTGTTTTTGTTGCAGCAATTGGCTTCTCAACATTCTTTGTAATACTTGCCTTCCTGGACATTATTGGAGCCATTATCTTGTGGTCAGTAATTAGACCACCAAAACTTGTTGAACAGCCCAATTTAGCAACACAGTCATAGTTTTTATTTTACCCATAGAAACTTAAATGAAAAATAAAGGAAAGATTATGTCTCAATCGGAAATTATTCTTCCTTCAGGAAGAGAACTTACTCCAGGTGAATATGGTTATGCCAATCTGGAACCAGGCGATCACTACCTAACACCCGGTCTTAATGTAACAGAGTCACAGGTTGTTGCTTTTGCTGGTATTAGTGGTGATTTTTTCGATGTCCATATGGACGATGAATTTGCAAGGGAAAAGGGATTTCCAGGACGCATTGCCCACGGTCTGTTAGGTTTAGCATTGACGGATGGTCTGAAGAATCGTTCTATTGTACGTTTACGCGCAGTTGCAACATTAAACTGGAACTGGTCATTCTGTGCACCATTATTGCCGGGAGATCATATCCACGCTGTTATTACTGTTGTTAAAAAACGCCCTACCAAACGTGAAGACCGAGGTATTGTGACTTTTGCCTTACAACTATTTAATCAACATGGGAAGATCATTCAGCAAGGGGAAACCTTGTTGATGATGATGCAATAATCTGAGTTAGAAATACGTACCTGCGAGCATGCAGGTACGTATTTCTTCATAAAAGTACTTTTTATACTCTCTTTCTTATAATTACTTTTTTATCTAACGAACATATCGAAATAATTTTTCTAGATTGACGCCCTGAACGCATCTGCCATTAACTCTTGTTCACGACCAGGTATCGGCAATGGTTCGCCACTGACTGACAATCCCTCTAAAATTAGCAATAATGTCATCTGCTTCTGTCAAACCAAGTTGAAAATACTCCGCAACTTCTCGAGCTAATTCCAAATCAAGTGCGTTATCATTTTCCGTAATATTGAGTTTTAGACCGTCAGACCTGGCAGGAATCACTAAATGCACCAAATTTATCCTTAGGAGGAATTGGGTACTGTGCTCCCTCATACAACATTATTTCAGGATCTAACTGAATAAAATTAAGTGCAGGATCTGCAAGCGCCTTTGTATCGTACTCAAACTCAAATATCTCACGCGCCCGAGTGCGACGACTGTGTAAATAACCAATACGCGCAGGACCATCCAGGCCTTCCCAATCCGCATACACTCCGATTAATGCCATAATTAATTTCCTTTTATCGGTTTTTTTATCGGTTGTAATAGTGCAGCAAGAGAGGTGGACGTTTCCCCTGGAATAGTTGGCGTTGAGTCTTTTGCCAGTGCTGTTAAATCCGTGGTGAGATGACCTTCTTTCTCGCGTTTCGTCTGAAATGAGGCTGTCTGAATCTCTTCTTCACTCTTATCAGATGAACGAGAAAGCCCTCTTTTTTTAATCAAACGGGAATCCTGGAGCTGACGCCCTAAGTCGTCTTCAGCTGCAAGCTTATTTAAATCCGTTTCCAGACCCAAAACCTGCAACACAGACAAATATGCCCCTATAGTGACCCCTGCACTTCCTGACTCCAGAGAGCGCAGTGTTATTGGCGACATCCCGGCACGTTCAGCAACTTGCTTTGCGGTCAGCCTGCGTCGTAAACGAGCAAGTTTCAGCCGCTCACCAAATTCACTAAGCATCTGATTCGTATAAGGGAGTAACAGTGCTGTTTTTTTACCCATAGCGATAATATTTTATCTTTTTATCTAAAAAAACAATAAAATAACAGCACATTCGTACATAACTTATTGTTTTTATTATCTTACAAGGGAGACGCTGTATTGATGCTTTTGTCATGTTTTCCGCGTAAAAAAACATGACACGAGCTACCAGCGGTGAGGCTGGGGGCCAGGTATTGGTCCTGAGGATTTTTTATAAAAGGAATAGTAAGAGAACTTTATGAAGGGAACAGCTGTTTCTGAGGTTTTTATCACTAAAAGCAAAACGCCGACCAATGGTCGGCGTTTTTACGTCTCGTTGAATAACGAATTATTCAGCTACTACGTTTACGATCACTTTCGCGAATACTTCGCTGTGAACCTGGAAGCTCACTTCGTGTTCGCCAGTGGTACGCAGAACGCCGTTCGGCAGACGAACTTCGCTCTTAGCCACTTCAACGCCAGCTGCAGTTACAGCGTCAGCGATGTCGCGAGTACCGATGGAACCGAACAGTTTACCTTCGTCGCCAGCTTTAGACGCGATGGTAACAGTTTCCAGTGCATTGATTTTCTCAGCGCGAGCATTAGCTGCTGCCAGAACTTCAGCCAGTTTAGCTTCCAGTTCAGCGCGACGTGCTTCGAAGAATTCAATGTTTTTCTTGGTAGCTGGAACAGCTTTACCCTGCGGTACCAGGAAGTTACGAGCATAGCCCGCTTTAACATTTACCTGATCACCCAGGCTACCCAGGTTTGCTACTTTATCAAGCAGAATAACTTGCATTACCTTATCCTCTCAAAGTCGTATTAATGGACCGTGACCGATTACTGATGGCGATCAGTGTACGGCAGCAGGGACAGGTAGCGAGCGCGTTTGATAGCGCGAGCCAGCTGACGCTGGTATTTTGCACGGGTACCGGTGATACGGCTTGGGACAATCTTACCGCTTTCGGTGATGTAGTTTTTCAGCGTAGCGATATCTTTATAGTCGATCTCTTGAACGCCTTCCGCGGTGAAACGGCAGAACTTGCGACGACGGAAATAACGTGCCATATGGCTAGTCTCCAGAATCTATCAATTCAATCTGCTCGGCATGCAACACCATTTTGCTCAGTCCGTTCTTTGCCTTGTGGCATGAAATGAACCCCTGAACGGTTATGCGACTGCCGACCGTTATACTGTGAGTAATGGCCTGGTTTTCGTGTCCGCTAACAATAACGGGCATTTGGCACCACGCCTGCCGGTGAAAACCGGCTTCCTCCTGCACAGAACGATGCTCAAGCACGAACTGGCAGTGAGGAATTCCTGATGGACTGACCTTTCGAAGGGGAGTCCTGCACACGGTGCCGGACAACACCAGACGGTTGGTCATCAGAAATTACTCTTCAGAATCCCCAGCTTCAGCATCATCTGCGGTTTCGTTTGCGAAATCATCGCGACGCTCACGGCGCTCGTCTTTCGCTTTAACCATCGGAGATGCTTCGGTAACAGCGTGCTTGGTACGCATAACCATGCTGCGGATAACGGCATCGTTGAAGCGGAAGGTAGTTTCCAGCTCATCGATCACTTCCTGCGGAGCTTCAACGTTCATCAGAACGTAGTGTGCTTTGTGCAGTTTGTTGATCGGGTAAGCCAGCTGACGGCGGCCCCAGTCTTCCAGACGGTGGATCTTGCCTTCTGCACCAGTGATGGCAGCAGTGTAGCGCTCGATCATGCCCGGAACCTGTTCGCTCTGGTCAGGATGGACCATAAAAACGATTTCGTAATGACGCATCGAATTGCTCCTTACGGATTATTCAGCCTCCTGTCTGGGTCAGCCGAATCCCGGGGAGGCAAGGAACGTGTTAAAGGTCGGCTGAAAAATGACGCGTTATAGTACTTGTATGCCCCGCTAAACTCAAGGCCAGCCGACAAATAAATCTCATCTTTCGCTCAAAAGAACTAACTCGCTGATTTGAAGTTCATCACATTCCGTCACAGTGTTTTTTCGAACAACTGCATCAGAAATGGTCACCATCAACTTCTTTATCATTGATTAAAATTAAATCAGAAGATCATCACAGAGGAGAGCACACAAAGTCAGCCGTCGAGGAGGTATCTATGTTCAGTCGTGTTTTAGCCCTTCTGGCTGTGCTTTTGCTAAGTGCAAATACATGGGCAGCCATTGAAATTAATAACCACCAGGCCAGAAATATGGACGACGTACAGAGCTTAGGCGTGATTTATATCAACCATAACTTCGCCACTGAAAGTGAAGCTCGCCAGGCACTGAATGAAGAGACAGATGCGCAAGGCGCAACGTACTACCACGTGATTCTGATGCGAGAACCGGGGAGTAACGGCAATATGCACGCCAGCGCGGATATTTATCGCTAGCACCAGGTATAACCAACGAAACATTGCCATAGTTTGCTTTGCCCCCTTCTCCGGGGGCATTTTTTTGAAAAACGGCTGCGGAATCAGACCAGTTATCTCCCGAAGAAGGAAATTTCCGCAGCGCGTGTTTTACTTCTGCCCGTAATAGGCGTTGGGACCGTGCTTACGCATGAAGTGTTTATTCATCAGGAAGCTGTCGATGTGATTGAGTTGTGGATTAATACTGCGCGCAATCCACGCCATTTTCGCCACTTCTTCCATCACTACCGCGTTATGCACCGCGTCGTGGGCATCTTTCCCCCAGGCGAACGGTCCGTGCTGATACACCACAATTCCCGGCGTATGCAGCGGCTCAGCGTCACCCAGCGTTTCGATAATCACTTTGCCAGTGTTCAGTTCGTACTCGCCCTGCACCTCTTCTTCGCTTAACCCGCGCGTACACGGGATATCACCAAAGAAGTAGTCAGCGTGCGTGGTGCCTAACGCCGGGATCGCCAGCCCCGCCTGCGCCCATGCGGTGGCATGAGTGGAGTGGGTATGGACAATGCCGCCCAACGACGGATAACGGCGGTAGAGTTCGAGATGCGTCGCGGTGTCGGAAGATGGGCGATACGCCCCTTCCACCACCTTACCGCTCATATCGACCACTACCATATCGTCTGCTTTCATGGTTTCGTAGGCGACGCCGCTGGGCTTGATCACCACCAGCCCGCGTTCGCGGTCAATGGCGCTGACGTTGCCCCAGGTAAAGGTCACCAGCCCGTAGCGCGGCAGATCCATATTGGCTTCAAACACCTGCTGTTTCAGCTTTTGCATTATGCCGCCTCCACCATGCCTGCTTTGGCCATGCGCGCTTTCACCCAATCGCGCGCTTTCGCCACTTCTGCCGCCGGGTCTTCCGCCGTTTCGCTCCACATCTCAATCAGGTACGGCCCGCAATAGCCACTCTGTTTGAGCGTTTCGAAGCAACGTTCGAAATCCACTACGCCTTCGCCAAAAGGTACGTTTTTGAAGACGCCTGGTTTGGTGTCTTTCACATGCACCGCGACGATATGCCCGATTCCGGCCTGCAATTCCATCTGCACATCGTTGTCCCACGCCGACAGGTTGCCGATATCCGGGTAGAGCTGGAACCACGGGTTGTTGAGATAGTGCGCGTAGCCCAGCGCCTTGCTGATGGAGTTCATCAATGGGTAATCCATGATCTCCATTGCCAGCGTCACCTGCGCGCGGCTTGCCATCTCAACGCTCTCTTTCAGACCGTCACGAAAACGACGACGCGTTTCGTTATTGGCTTCCTGATAGTAAACGTCATAGCCCGCCAGCTGGATCACGCGAATGCCAACGTCCTGGGCGAACTGGATAGCTTTGCGCATAATCTCCAGCCCCTGCGCCCGCACCGCGTCATCTTCGCTGCCCAGCGGGAAACGACGATGGGCCGAAAGGCACATGGACGGCACACGCACGCCGGTTTCAACAATCGCGTTGACCAGCACCAGACGCTGCTCGCGGCTCCAGTCGAGGCGCGACAGGCGAGCGTCCGTTTCATCTACCGACATCTCGACAAAATCGAAGCCTAACGTTTTTGCCAGTTGCAGTCGTTCCAGCCAGCACTCCCCGGCGGGGAGCGCTTTTTCATAGATGCCAAGCGGGATTTGTTTGGACAACATATCCGCTCCTTAGCCCCACAGTTCGGCGATGGAACGTTTGAACTGACGTGCGGCTTCCACCGGAGAAGCGGCATCACGGATACTGCGACCCGCGATAAACACATGAATCGGAATACCTTTGAACAGCGGCAGATCTTCCAGCGCCAAACCACCGGTGACGGTCACTTTGAAGCCCATATCGGAAAGACGTTTGATCGCGGTGATATCTGCTTCGCCCCACGCCACGCCTGCGGCCTGCGCGTCACGGCTGCGGTGATAAACCACCTGCTGAATACCTGCGTCACGCCACTGCTGCGCCTGTTCCCAGGTCCAGTAACCGGTCAGTTCGATCTGCACGTCGCCGTTAAACTCTTTTGCCACGTCCAGCGCACCTTTGGCGGTGTTGATATCCGCACAGCAAATTACGGTCACCCAGTCAGCATTGGCTTCGAAGCACATACGAGAAAGGATTTTGCCCGCATCGGCAATTTTGGCGTCTGCCAGTACGATTTTGTGCGGGTAGAGCGCTTTCAGGTCACGAACCGCACGCACGCCTTCGCCCACGCACAGAATGGTACCCACTTCGATAATGTCGACTTCTTCGGCAATCAGGCGAGTGGTTTCGTAGGCGCTATCCATAGTTTGGTTGTCCAGCGCGACTTGCAACATCGGTAATGACATGTTCAATTCCTTCTTAAGCTGCCGCGTTGGTGCGGTCAATTAAATCCAGTACTTCCTGCTCGGTACGGCAGGCACGTAAACGGTCGAAATTCTCTTCATCTTCAAACAGGTTGACGATCTGCATGATGCCCACTTCCTGGTGAGTGTTGGCATCAACCGCCGCCATAGTGATGAGGATATCCACCGGGTCGTTATCTTCGTGGTTGAACTCCAGCGGCTTTTTCAGCGTCACCAGCGCAAAACCGGTTTTCTTAACGCCCTCTTCCGGGCGTCCGTGCGGCATTGCCAGCCCTGGTGCGAGCACAAAGTACGGACCGTGCTGTTCAACCGCATCCAGAATCGCCTGGTAGTAACGCGGCTCGACAACATCCGCCGCCACCAGCAGGTCAACGCCGATTTTTACTGCGTCCTGCCATGTCTCAGCTTCAGCCTGCAGGCGGATGGATTTATTCTCCGCCAGCGAATCACGTAATTTCATGGCGCGTCCTTACTTCACATCCTGCGGGAAATGCTCTTTGATCACTTCCAGCAGTTTCGGGCCAAAGTCGGCAGGAGAGAGCATGTTGCGCACACCAACCACGTATTTGTTGCCGGTCACGGTGATTTCGCCCGCAATGTGCGTAGAAGCGATGATGATATCCGCGCCGCTCAACTCGCTTTTGTATTCGCCAACCGCGCAGCTGTTTACCGTGTGGTCAATGTTTGATTGGGTTAAAAACTGGTCCACTTTCATCTTCATGATCATGGAACTGCCTTGTCCGTTGCCACACACAGCCAGAATACGTACGGTCATAATCAAAACTCCTTATTAAGCAGACTGTTCTGCCAGTTGTTTTTCTGCATCTTCTTCTGCGCGCAGTGCGCGGCCAGCGAAGAACATATAAGCCAGTGCAATTACAATGATGACGGCCATAAAGGCGATACCGATGGAGAAGAAGCCCTGCATCATCGGCGGTGCCAGAATCGACCAGTCCGCCATACCCATCCAGGCACTCATACCGGTAAGTTTCACCGCCCAGACGCAACCAAAGATTTCGATCATCCCCATCACCAGACAAATCTTCAGCGCCGCACGCCAGCCGCCGAAGTGGTTAGCGAACACGCCGATGGTGGCGTTGGAGAAGAACATCGGGATAAAGCCAGGAATAATCAGGATCGAGGAACCGCAGGCGACCAGGATGCCAACCGCAATCAGCTGACCGATAGTGCCCCACATAAAGCCCCAGACCACGGCGTTCGGCGCGAAGCTATAAATAGCCGCACAGTCAATCGCCAGAACCGCACCTGGGATCAGGCGCTGGGAAATGCCGTTAAATGCTTCAGAGAGTTCCGCCACAAACATGCGCACGCCCTGAGTGATGATGAAGATCGCCACCGCAAAGGAGAAACCAGTTTGCAGGATGTACACCGTCCAGTTCACTTTGCCTGCCATCGCCTGCACGGTGTCGATACCGAAGGAGAGCAGAATGGCACCAAAGAAGATGGTCATGACAATCGCCGTGGAGACGATGTTGTCGTGGAAAATATTCAGCCAGCCTGGCAGTTTGAGGTCTTCAACGCTTTCCTCTTTTTTGCCGAGGAACGGCGCAACTTTATAGGCAATCCATGATGCAAACTGCTGCTGGTGACCGATGGAGAAACCGCAGCCGTCCGTCACTTCCTGAGTCGGCTTGTACATCATGTTGGAGGTAATGCCCCAGTAGAGCGAAACCAGAATCGCCGTGCAGATAATGGTTGTCCACATGGAGTAGCCGAAAATAAACAACGTAACGGCAATCAGCCCCGCCTGCTGGAACATGATATGACCAGTCAGCATGATGGTACGAATACCGGTAATGCGACGCAGCAGCACGTAACAGATGTTCAGCGCCAGCGCTAACAACACCGCGTAACCTACCCAGCTATAGGCATCGCCCATGCGGTCGATGGTTGCCATCATCGACGCGTAAGTATCGGAAATTGCGCCGTTAATGCCGTAGACTTCGGACATTTTCGCCACCACCGGTTTGAAGGTGCTGGTGAGGATGCCGGACCCTGCCTGCAACAACATGAAACCAATTATGGTTTTAATCGTGCCTTTAATAATAACGCTGACACTTTTGCGCAGTAGGATGTAGCCCAGACAGGTCACAATACCCAGCAACAACGGGGCATTGGTCATGACCTGGTTAAAAAACACGGTAAAGATGTTGTAGAGGATCTCCATAACGATCTCCTGAAGAAGAGGTAACCGGGTATTCCGCACACCCGGAATGTTGTGCACTCACTCTAATTTTCAAAAGTAATCACAACAAGATTATTTATGATTAAATGTGACGCGACCCGCAAATAATTCCACACGGATAGAGTGGGATTCACACAACGAAACAATTATTTATTTAAATTCATTTAGTTAATTTAACTACACATTCCATTAAATCTTTCCACACTCAAAATCAACAACAACTTCCCTGGCAAAAAGTCAAAAAATGGTCATTGCCTTCCTGAAAAAATAGTGTCAGGATTAATCAAAACCAATCACATATTGATTCGAATTGAACTATCATGAAGGTAAATGGCGATGAGTAAAGTGAAAAGTATCACCCGTGAATCCTGGATCCTGAGCACTTTCCCGGAGTGGGGTAGCTGGTTGAATGAAGAAATTGAACAAGAACAGGTCGCTCCTGGCACATTTGCGATGTGGTGGCTTGGCTGCACCGGGATCTGGTTAAAATCGGAAGGTGGCACCAACGTTTGCGTTGATTTCTGGTGCGGCACTGGCAAACAAAGTCACGGTAACCCGTTAATGAAACAGGGTCACCAAATGCAGCGCATGGCTGGCGTGAAAAAACTGCAGCCAAACCTGCGCACCACCCCGTTTGTTCTTGATCCGTTTGCGATTCGCCAGGTCGACGCGGTACTGGCGACTCACGATCACAACGATCATATCGACGTCAACGTCGCTGCTGCTGTGATGCAGAACTGTGCTGATGACGTACCGTTCATTGGACCGAAAACCTGTGTGGATTTGTGGATTGGCTGGGGCGTACCGAAAGAGCGTTGCATCGTGGTCAAACCGGGCGATGTTGTAAAAGTGAAAGACATTGAAATTCATGCGCTTGACGCTTTCGACCGTACTGCACTGATCACCCTGCCTGCCGATCAAAAAGCGGCTGGCGTACTGCCGGACGGCATGGACGATCGCGCGGTGAACTATCTGTTCAAAACGCCTGGCGGCTCCCTGTATCACAGCGGCGACTCCCACTACTCTAACTATTATGCGAAGCACGGTAACGAACATCAGATCGACGTGGCTTTAGGTTCATACGGCGAAAACCCGCGCGGTATCACCGACAAAATGACCAGCGCCGATATGCTGCGTATGGGTGAAGCCCTGAATGCGAAAGTGGTTATCCCGTTCCACCACGATATCTGGTCAAACTTCCAGGCCGATCCGCAAGAGATCCGCGTGCTGTGGGAGATGAAAAAAGATCGCCTGAAGTATGGCTTCAAGCCGTTTATCTGGCAGGTTGGCGGCAAATTTACCTGGCCGTTGGATAAAGACAACTTCGAGTACCACTATCCGCGTGGTTTCGATGATTGCTTCACTATTGAACCGGATCTGCCGTTCAAGTCATTCCTGTAATCTGTCGTTTATACCGGATAGCGTGGAGTAGTTCGCGCTATCCGGCGTAGTATTTCCTGGCTATTTCAAATATCATCTAAAAAAATCAAATTTTATCGGAATAGCTCATGACTGAAGCACAAAGACATCAAATCCTCCTGGAAATGCTCGCACAATTGGGCTTTGTGACCGTTGAGAAAGTCGTTGAGCGTCTGGGAATTTCGCCTGCCACTGCGCGACGCGATATCAATAAACTTGACGAAAGCGGCAAACTGAAAAAAGTGCGCAATGGCGCAGAAGCTATTACCCAACAGCGCCCGCGCTGGACGCCGATGAATCTGCATCAGGCGCAGAATCACGATGAAAAAGTACGTATCGCTAAAGCGGCCTCGCAGCTGGTTAATCCGGGCGAAAGCGTAGTCATCAACTGCGGCTCCACCGCGTTTCTGCTTGGGCGGGAAATGTGTGGCAAGCCAGTGCAAATCATCACTAATTATCTACCGCTGGCAAATTACCTGATCGATCAAGAACATGACAGCGTGATCATTATGGGCGGACAGTACAACAAAAGTCAGTCCATCACTTTAAGCCCGCAGGGCAGCGAAAACAGTCTCTATGCCGGGCACTGGATGTTTACCAGCGGCAAAGGACTGACAGCAGAAGGGTTGTATAAAACCGATATGCTGACGGCAATGGCAGAGCAGAAGATGCTGAGCGTGGTAGGGAAACTGGTGGTACTGGTTGATAGCAGTAAGATTGGCGAACGCGCGGGAATGCTTTTTAGCCGTGCCGATCAAATTGATATGCTGATCACCGGCAAAAATGCTAACCCGGAAATCCTGCAACAACTGGAAGCGCAAGGGGTCAGCATTCTGCGTGTTTAAAGATGCTGGCGGAAAAATGTCACTGCAGCATCTAACGCCTCAGGCGTAATGCGGTGACGCACGCCTGGCTGCCATGAACAGGTTAGCAGTTTATCCCGTCCCGTCTCGCTTAAGGCCTGCTGCAAACGTAGTGATTCGTCGGCAGGCACAACGTCATCGTCGAGGCCATGCCACAGCAGTAGAGGTCTGTCACTAAGTTGTTCCAGGTGGTTTGTCGCTTCCCACTCTGCCAGCGGCGCGACAATGTTATTGAATTCATTCTGCTGTGCTGTCGTTTCAGGTATCAGCGGTGGAAACAGTGAACGGGCGAGTGATGTAAAATAGCCCGATCCCATCATGCTGGCGGTACATCTCACCGTGGGGTGGCGAGCGGTAATCCCCAGTGCCGTCATCGCGCCCATCGACGCACCACCGACTGCCAGACGGTCATCAAGCAGCCACTTTTCTTCGGCTATTGCCGCACGTAAAGTAGTGAATTCCTGCATACTTTGTAGCAAGATTTGCCAGAATTGATTTAACCGCCGCGCTGCGTCGCCACTAAAACGACTACCGTGATCGGGCGCATCCGGCATGATCACCCGCAAACCAGCCTGCGCCAGCGCAACGGCAAAATAGCTATACACCAGACTGGACGAAGTAAAGCCGTGATAAAAAATCGCGCACGGTAACGGGGTATCTTTTTGTCCGACAGGATAAGCATGAAGAACGGGAATATCTGCCAGCTCGCGTGATTCTATTTCAATCATCTGTCTCTCCTTTTTGTCTGGTATGACATGAAGAAATCCTTAGCACAAGTTTCTGCTGGCGGTATTAGTTCATAATGTTGAGATGTGGGTTACGCTTTCGTCACGTTTTCATTCGAAAATCGCGTACCAGGTAACAATTCGGGAACATTCCCCCAAAGTTAAATTAATAAGGCACTACACTATGGTTAGCAGGAAACGTAATAGCGTTATTTACCGGTTTGCCAGTTTATTATTGGTGTTGATGTTAAGTGCCTGTAGCGCACTGCAAGGTACGCCACAGCCAGCACCGCCAGTAACGGACCATCCGCAAGAGATTCGCCGCGACCAGACGCAAGGGTTACAGCGAATAGGTAGCGTAAGCACGATGGTTCGGGGTTCTCCGGATGACGCATTAGCAGAAATCAAAGCGAAAGCTGTCGCTGCAAAAGCTGATTATTACGTTGTCGTCATGGTGGACGAAACCATCGTGACAGGACAGTGGTATTCACAAGCCATTTTGTACCGTAAATAAATCAGACAACTTACATAGTCAGCTTTACATTGCTTTGCGTCCCTATGCGTTTACCTGTGCACAATAAATTACCGGCTGGAAGCCTGGGCGTTTATTACCGCGATGGAATGCCCTGCAACATGTGGGGAAACGAAAAATGGAGCTGACGATGAAACAATTACTTGCCTCACCCTCGCTGCAATTAGTGACTTATCCTGCGAGCGCCACGGCACAGTCTGCAGAATTCGCCAGTGCTGACTGCGTGACGGGCCTGAATGAAATAGGTCAGATCTCAGTTAGCAATATTTCAGGGGATCCGCAGGACGTGGAACGTATCGTGGCGTTAAAGGCCGATGAACAAGGTGCGTCATGGTACCGCATTATTACCATGTACGAAGACCAGCAGCCTGATAACTGGCGCGTACAGGCGATACTGTATGCATGAGTGTCATCTACAGCAAATGAACAATGCCGGATGCGGCGCGAGCGCCTTGTCCGGCCTACAATTTTCACATATTTCATTTAGTTAATCGAAACCAGCGTCGCATCAGTCGTATACGCTTACACACACACTCCCCCCGTCGCCCGCAGCAATAAATCATTCTGGATCTGCTCTGACAACCGTACGCCGCCGCGCGTATCTAACATCACCTGACACCACGCCTGCGCCATTGGCGGAGAAGCATATTTCAACATTTGCGCACCGCAGCCCAGCAGGAATAGCTGATGAGTAATCTCTCGCCCCAGTTCTTCAGCTGGCTTACGCAGCTGCTGCTGTAAACGACGAACCGCGCGATCAAAATAGCGATCCTGCCCTTTCACTTCCACAAATGCTTCCGACAATAAGTCGTATACGCCCGCTTGCTTATTGAGAACGCGCAACACATCCAGGCACATAATATTGCCGGAACCTTCCCAAATACTGTTTACCGGCATCTCCCGGTAAAGCCGCGGCAGCTCGCTCTCCTCGCAATAACCAATGCCGCCCAGCACCTCCATCGCTTCGGCCACAAACGGCATACCTCTTTTGCAGATCACAAATTTTGCCGCAGGCGTAAATAAACGCGCCCACAGGGCTTCTTTGGCATCGGCACGCCGGTCCCACGCTCGCGCAAGACGAAACAGCAACGCCGTTTGCCCTTCAAGCTGAAGTGCCATGCGACTTAAGACATGACGCATAAGGGGCTGTTGGATCAATGGATTACCAAAAACATGGCGTTGATGTGCATGATAAATCGCCAGCGAAAATGCACGGCGCATCATGGCATGGCTACCCAGGGCGCAATCAAAACGCGTCATCCCACCCATTTTCAGGATCAGACGAATTCCTTCCCCTTCCTGCCCCAACAACCAACCAATGGCATCCTGAAACTCCACTTCGCAACTGGCGTTAGAGCGATTACCCAGCTTATCTTTCAGCCGCTCGAGGCGAATCGCGTTGCGTTGCCCGTCAGGCAAAAAGCGCGGCACAAAAAAGCAGGACAGACCACCCGCGGTCTGCGCCAGCACCAGATGCGCATCGCTTTGCGGAACCGAGAAAAACCATTTATGCCCCACCAGCCGATAAGAGCCATCTTCCAGACGCTCTGCACGGGTGGTGTTGCTCATAACATCGGAACCGCCCTGCTTTTCCGTCATTCCCATGCCAATCAACAAACCGCGTTTTTGCCCACCTGGCAATAAGTGAGAATCGTAGCGATCGCTTAATAGCGGCGTGGTCCAGTCCTGAAACGGCGCGGGTAACATCTGTAACAACAATGGCGTGGCGGCAAAGGTCATGGTTATCGGACATAACGACCCTGCCTCAACCTGCGCATGTAACATAAAACGCGCCGCGCGCGCCACAAATGCGCCGGAGCGAGCGTCTTCTTCCCAGGCAAGATTGTGCACCCGATTGGTACATAGCGCCTGCATCAGCAGGTGCCAGGCGGGGTGAAAACGCACATCGTCCAGACGGCGTCCTTGCGCATCGTAGCGCAATAATTCAGGCGGATTCACATTCGCCAGCCGCCCCAGTTCAAGGGATTCAGCCGTTCCTAACTGCTGACCAATACTGGCTAGAAAATCGCTATCCCAGCCAGCACCTTCACGCGTTACCGCTTCGCAGAGCGCACCATCAGACAGGTATAAGTTGCTGTTATTTAATGGTATAGGTTGATTAAAAACGGTGTGAGTTTGCCAGTGCACTGTGTCTCCCTCCATCAATGGCAGTCACCATTAGTATGGTCACTGCCATGGATTCATGACAGAAAGAGATTGCTAAAACATTCTTATCCAGCAATGTAATGCGGAACGAAACGTGAGGTGTCTTTGGTGATCAGTGTGTTATCTTCACGGATCCCCATTCCGCACGCTTCATCATCGACAATCCAGCTACCGATGAGTGTGTAGCTATCGCCAAAGCGCGGCAGAGGTTGAAACGCCTGGTAGATCATCGGTTCATCGGCGTAATCACCATCAGCGTGGTCAACGACGTTATTCTGGCCGTCGAAAATGGTGACATTTCCGCCTTCGCGCGAGTAGAGCGGTTTACGCACATAGCTTTCGCCAGCGGCAATCTGCGATTTTTCACCCTCAAACCAGGATGCAAGAAGGTTAGGATGACCAGGGAAGAAGCGCCAAAGCAGCGGCATTAGCCCTTTATTACTCAAGATACTTTTCCATAACGGCTCCACCCATTGCTCGCGACGCTTGCGCAGCAGCGGACCGTTATCGTCACGCATCATCCACTCCAGCGGATACAGCTTAAATGCACGCTGGATGACATTATCATCAAGATCGGTCAGTACGCCGCCGACGCCCAAACCGAGATCTTCAATGTAGATAAACCGCGACTCCTGCCCTGCCTGCTGGGCGCAGTCCTGCAAGTACAGCACGGTACTCCTGTCTTCATCGGTGTCCTGACAGCAGCAAAAATAAAACGGTTCCCGACTGTAAAGCTCGCTAAAGCGTGAAATCAGGCGTTCCTGAATAGCATTGTACTGATCGGCATCACGCGGAATAATGCCGCTGCGCCGGGCATCCTCCAGCCACAGCCACTGGAAATAAGCCGACTCGTACAATGAAGTTGGCGTATCGGCGTTGTACTCCAGCAGCTTCACCGGCGCATTGCCACACCAGGCAAAATCCATCCGTCCATACAGCGAAGGATCGCGGGCGCGCCAGCTTTCAGCGATCACATCCCAGTACAACGGCGGGATCGCCAGTTGCGTCAGGATCTCTTCATCTTTTACCGCGCGATCCACCACCTCAAGGCACATCTGATGCAGTTCCGCAGTCGGTTTTTCGATCTGCTCTTCAATCTGGCGCAGAGTAAAACGGTAAGCCCGACTCTCATCCCAATAGATTTCATTGTCGATGATATGAAAGTCGAAACCGTTGTCAGCGGCGATCTGGTCCAGATCCCGTCGCACAGGAACGTTGTGTCTCAGCATGATTAGCCTCCCCAATGCCCACGGGCGCTGGAAGAACGACCATAGCCGCCGCGAGAAACGGTAGACGCTTTTTTGGTGGTAAAGCCGCCCGAAGAGTAAGACTCTTTTTTGCCAGAACCGGAGCGCCAAGAGTAATCACCAGAAGTGCTGCGCCAGACTGGGCGCGAAGCAAAAGAGGAACCGCCGCTGTTATAAACAAACGGCTCATCGCGATCTTTACGAATAACCCGGCTTAACAAAAATCCAGAAACGACCGGGATCCAACTCTGTTCAACATTGTCGTAGTAGCAATTTTCGTACTTAGACTGACAGTTCTGCTGAGTCATATTCTTCGGAACATCGGCATAAAATGCCGTTTTGGCGTTGTTCCAGCCACGCGCGCAAATGTCGGCATTATTACCGTCATCAATACAATCCTGCACTGTCGCGTAAAACGTTCCGTCGCCGTCGTTATCGACATCGCTACTATCGCTACAACCTTTCAATACGAAAAAAGCGGCACCGCCCATTAGCGCCAACGTTAAGTATTTTTGTGCGTAGCGATTGCGACGCGGTTCAAAAGGATTATTCGGTCTACCAATGCGACTAATCGCTCCGTGACCAATTTTACTGTTATTTCTTGATTTGCGTTTTCTGGCCATGATCGTCCATTACCATGTCATACAAGCTGCGTTAAAAATACCGCCAGCCAGCGCGGCGGTTCCCATAAACATTCCTGCTGCGGTATTGTGATTAATAATTTTTTCGCTTAATGCGGGCATATAAAGTCTGACACCAGCAAAAACGAGTAACTGAATCACCAGTGCAATCCCGCCCCAGGCGAAATAGTCTGGAATACTCACCGCATTGATTGCCGCACTGGATAAGGGGATAACGTAACCCAACAATGTACCGCTGAACGCCAGTGACGCCGCGGTATTATTGTTTTTGATTAACTGCCATTCGTTGTGCGGTGTAATTTTAGAATAGATAAACAGAAAAATAATCACCATAGCCACGCCAGGTGATGCTGCCAACTTACTGATTTAGTGTATGATGGTGTTTTTGAGGTGCTC
>ERZ1034984.1879-NODE-1879-length-18270-cov-5.747296_pt1 | contig 18270 bp, 13 predicted proteins | sample MGYA00520589_ERZ1034984 | MGnify/ENA primary metagenome ERZ1034984 (study PRJEB33766, sample SAMN09781790) | gut metagenome | biome: gut microbiome | host: Homo sapiens | place: Madagascar | study: EMG produced TPA metagenomics assembly of the PRJNA485056 data... | reverse complement strand
CGCTTGGCCAGCACGATCGCAACGGCCATCTTCACCAGATCCGGGATGATAAACGGGAAGACGCACATGGAGAGGGATGCAGCCAGTCCGATCGGACCGGTCTGTCTGCTATATACGACCATGAACCAGGCTGTACCAAAGGCGTAGCACAATGCCAGTCCGAGTATCATGCCGAGTGCCATGACCCAGACTTTTTTGCCAAAGTAATCGATCAACATTCCAGCGAGCAGTGTGGTCAGCAAAAAGCCGAGCAGATAGCCGCCGGTAGGGCCGACCAGACGGGAGATGCCACCCTGTACTCCGGAGAAGACCGGAACTCCGATGGCGCCCAGAAGCATGTATACTACCATGACCAGTGTACTTCTCACCGTGCCAAGGATCGCAACCGATGCGAAGACGGCAAATGTCTGCAGGGTAAATGGGACGGTCAGCGGGATTGAGATCCAGGAACAGATCGTCATCAGTGCTGCGAATAATGCAATATATGCAAGATCTACTGTTTTGAATTGATATTTTGGTATTTTTCTGCTCATTTAAAGAAACTCCTTTTTGTAATGGTCAACTGAATTGTAATACAGGTTGACCGATGTGTCAAATGGTTGGAAAGGAGAATAAACAAAAGCCGAAACTAAAAAGAACCGGAACCACTTCGCGAAGAAGCAGTTCCGGTTCTTTTAGTTTGAAAAATGTCTGGCGTGTAATGGCACACGATTTTTACAGAATTCCCATGTCCTGCATTGCTGTTTTGAGGAGTTGCTGATGTGCAGGCTCCATCTCGGTCAGTGGTGCGCGAAGTGGTCCGGCCTGTTTGCCCATGAGGTTCAATGCAGCCTTTACAGGGATTGGATTGACCTCGCAGAACAATGCCTTTACCAGTGGGAGACAGTCTAACTGCATCTTACAGCTTGCTGCAACATTGCCGTCCAGGTAATTCATAACCATATCGTGCATGTATTTTGGTGCGATGTTGGAGACTACGGAGATGACACCGATACCACCCAGGGATAACAGTGGTACTACCTGGTCATCATTGCCGGAGTACATATCGATCGCGCCGTCACACAGGTGCATGATCTGTGCTACATTGCTGATATCTCCGGAAGCTTCCTTGATGCCGACAATATATTCGACATTTTTGACCAGAGATGCGACGGTGGCCGGCTGGATCGCACAGCCGGTACGGCTCGGTACATTGTAGAGGATAGATGGGATCTTTGCCTCATTGGCAATGCGGGTGTAATGTGCGATCAGACCGTTCTGGGTAGCCTTGTTGTAGTAAGGTGTTACCAGAAGCAGACCATCTGCACCGGCCTCGGCGGCTTCCCTGGAAAGCTGTACGGCAGTCTCGGTACAGTTGGAACCGGTTCCTGCAATAACAGGGATGCGGCCCTTTACCTGATCGATCGTAAACTTGATCGCATTCATGTGCTCCTCTTCGGTCATCGTAGCGGATTCTCCTGTGGTTCCGCAGATGATGATCGCATCGGTCTGTCCGGCAATCTGATCCTCGATGGACTCTGCCAGACGGTCATAGTTGATACTTAAGTCTTCGTTCATAGGTGTTGCGATAGCGACACCGGCTCCTTTGAAAATAGCCATGATATTCTCCTTCCATGAAAAAACGACGCTTCCGCGATGGAAACGTCGTGTCAGAATACATACAAATGTAGTGGTGATAGCGCTCCATCTGGTGATGACAGTCATGTCACTGTTAATGCCATGCCCAAGAATACAAATCGCAGGGTTTCCATTCTTTCGGCGCGTTCCCCTTTTTCTGTCAGTCCTCTGCTCCTGCGGCATCGTGAAAGATACTTTTGAAATGCGCAACCTCTATCGTTCATTTTGATACGTCAAGGATAGCACGTTGACATGTTCTTGTCAATGGGTATGTCATTTGGTATACTTCAAGTCAGAAATGATGTGTAAAAGTGCATGGAAACAGACAGTATTACTTTAGGAAAGAACGGGTTATTTATGGATTTTAGTGAGTCTGGAATTCAAAAGAAAATAGAAAAGTCGACGTCGGAAACGGCCCGCTGGAGCGGCAGGATGCAGGTCAACGCATATTATATCGTAGCAATCCTGATTGCCGGAACGCTTCTGATCGCCGGATTTGCCGTGGCAGGGATGGTACGGGGGATGATAGGTACGGTGCCGGATGTCGCGAAGATCGATCTTCTGGCGGTGGGAGAACCGAGCAGCCTCTATGATGCGGGGGGCAGTCTGACCCAGCAGGTGAAGAGCATGGATCCGCAGGAGCAGTGTGTCTCATCCAGGAAGCTGACCCGTAAGACCAGACTGGCGTTTGTGGCAGCGATGGATCCGGAATTTTATGAGCATCACGGCATGAATCTGAATGGATTGAAAAATATAGGCCAGCAGATCCTGTTTTCGGTGACGTCTGATACGGACAGCCACAGGACGATCACGCAGCAGCTCCTGGTAAACCAGCTTCCTCAGTTGTATTGCGGAGGCCGGCTGGTAGATCGTCTGACGGAACAGATCCAGGAGCAGTATCTGGCTATGGAACTGGAAGAGTATATGACCAAGGAGGAGATCCTGACATGCTATCTGAATACGCTTAGCATGGGGACCAATGTCCATGGAATTAAGGATGCTGCGGATTATTATCTGGAGAAGAAGCCGGAAAACCTGTCTCTTGGTGAGGCTGCCGTGCTGGCTGCCGTGGCAGAAGATCCGGAAAACTACAATCCGTTCGATGCTCCTGTGGCGAGCAAACAGGAGCAGCAGCGGATACTGAAGATCATGCTGGACCGCAACATGATCACAGAGGAAGAGTACGAAAATGCACTGGGAGAGGACATCTATGGCACTCTGGCCAATGTCAGAAGCGGACAGGCAGCCAGATCGCAGGATGTCAGCACCAGCTATGCCGATTCGGTGGTATCACAGGTCATTGAGGATCTGCAGACAGAGCTTGGATACAGCAATACCCAGGCGTACAACGCGGTATATCATGGCGGCTTGACGATTGAGACCTGTCAGGATGAGGAATTGCAGAAGATCTGTGATCAGGTGGCCAATGATGACAGCCTGTATCCGGCAGACAGCGGTTACTATCTGTCGTATCAGCTGGTGATCCGCACTGCATCCGGCAGCCGTGTGGTCTATTCCGAAAAGGATCTGGCACAGTATTTCCGGACGCAGGATGCGCCCGCCCCTCAGAAGAAGACCGTGAAGGTGCGAAGACGGATTGTCAAAAAGATCCGCAGGGGAAAACGAAAGATCCGGAAAGTAGTCTATAAAAAAGTAAAAAAGACACGTTATATAAGCAGTGCCGCATCCGGATTTTACAGCAAAACGTTCAGTCTGTATTTTGCGAGCAAGCAGGAGGGCAGGAAGGCGGCTGCGGAATTTCTTCGCAACATCCAGCGTGAGGACGATGAGATCCTGCGCTGTGACGTGCAGTTGGTCAGACAGCCTCAGGCATCTGTTGTCGTGATGGATCAGCAAAGCGGCAGGATCAAGGCGGTGATCGGCGGCAGATCCGGAGCGGAACTGCAGATGGACAAGAACCGTGCTGCAAAGATATACAAACAGCCCGGAACGGCACTGTCGGTATTGTCTGCGTATGTGCCGGCTCTTGATACCGCCGGTATGTCTCTGGGAAGTGTGGTGGACGATGCAAGATCCCTGATCCCCGGAACGACACAGGAGGTTCCGGAGTCCAAATCCTATCAGTACAAGGGACTGATCACGATAAGGGAGGCGATCAGGGACTCTTCCGCGGTGGCCTCTGTCAAGGTGATGGAACAGGTGAATCCGCAGACAAGTTATGAGTATCTGCGGAATATGGGGCTTTCTACACTTGTAGAAAGCCAGACCAATACCCAGGGGGAGAGGGAATCTGATGTTGATTACAGCATCGCATTGGGCAGCCTGCTCAAGGGCGTGACGAATCAGGAGATGACTGCAGCCTATGCGTCTCTGGCCAATCGGGGGGTATACCAGAACCCAGTCTATTATACAAGAGTCCTTGACGCGCAGGGCAATGTCCTTCTAAGAAAGAAATCGGTATCAAACCGGATCATGAAGCAGAGCACCGCGTATCTGGTGACACATGCCCTGGAGGACAGTTTTTCTAAAAAGGAAGTCCGACGGGATGGGATCGCCAGGGCAGGTAAGACCGGGGCGACCGACGATGAGAGTGACAGCTGGTTCCTGGGCTATACACCGTATTATACGGTGGGAGTCTGGAGCGGCTACGACGGGACGAGACATTTTCAGGATGTCTCTGAGGGTACGAAATACTGCCGTCTGATCTGGAGTCAGATCATGAACCGGATCCACAAGAAAGAAAAACTGGGTGAGGCAGAGTTCGCGCGCCCGGCACATCTGGTGGAGAGTAAGATCTGTACCAAATGCGGAAAACTGGCGGTCGACGGGGTCTGTGATCAGATTCAGTCCGATGGAAAAGACTTCGTGCGCACGGAGCTGTTTACGGTGCAGACGAGACCGGACACCTATTGTGACTGCCACGTGAAATACACGGTCTGCAAGGCGTCCGGCCGGCTGGCGACAGAGCAGTGCCCGAAGGATCAGACTGTGGAAAAGGTATATCTGGTCAAGGATGTCCGTGACAATACCCTAGACAATAAAATGCTTCTCCCGGAGGGATTTCAGGAGAAATACTGTGAGATCCACGGGGAGTGACCGCAAAAAATCCCAGTAAAATATCACGTATAATGCACGTAAAATAAGGGCACCGTGTTCTTTACAAAAAAAATGAAATGCGATAAAATATTGTCGAATATGTATTAAAATTTGAGTTTACGTTGTTGCTTTTCCGTGATTATCGCCGAAAGGCGGTCGGGTGGAGATTCCAGGGGTGTAGCAGCCGGAACTCAGAGGATGATACAAGTAACCTAATGCGCATGGTTTATCCCATGTGTACACTATGAATAAGGGAGGATACCTTTATGAAGAAAAACTTCAAAAAAGCGCTCTCCATGGTTCTTTCAGCATCTATGGCACTGTCTATGGGTTCTGGAATCAGCCTGGGAGCAAACACAGGTGTTGCAGGTGCAGCACAGAGCGGAGACGCTGCTTCGGGTTCTGCCATCAAGGGATACACCGCAGCAGTATCATTCCAGACCAGCAACTATGACTGCCGTGACTCTTTCGGCGGGTATGTAGAGCATGATGGAGATGGTTCTAAAGACACTGCAGTGGCCATGTTCAAGTACCGTGACGAGATGAAAAAAGAAGATTCCGAAGCCAGCAACTACAACAACCTTGACATGTTCTACAGAGGCCAGGTTCCTAGCATGAATACGAAGATGGAATTAAAGAATCTGGATCTCAAGGATGATAACGATGAGTTTGTCAGAGATGAGGCCGGAAACAAGGTGAAGGTACATGCTGAGCCGATCATCGGTGCGACTGTACAGGATGCCAAGGTCACTGAGGATGGTGAGTATACCATCAGCATCAGTGGACTGGATCTGACCCAGAACAGACACAAAGTCGGTGTAGAACCGGAGAAGAAGGCATTTACGATGTTATCGGTTGCCACAGACATTCCGGTATCCCAGACGAATGTTAAGGTTTCCAATGCGACCTTAAAGATCGACGGCAAGGAGATCGGTACATTTGCAGTGTTACCAAACAAGGCCGATGGAAAGACCTTCCAGGATTTCATGATCGCCAATGTATATGCCACTGCTGACGGCAAGGGCGATGGAACCAAGGATGTTCCATATCCTGCAAACCCGGATAAGACGAAAGAAACCCCACTTCTTCCAAAGACTCTGCTGACGGTTCTTCCTAGCCAGAGCATTGAGATCAGCTTTAAGATCGAGAACGTAGATTATAAGGATGCTCCTACGGTAGATCCTGTAACTGCCCTGAGACAGAAATACGATGCAAACAAGGGCACAGAGACTACTGCTCCGGAGGAGACGACTGCACCGGTTCCTACCACGACACCGGTTGCAAAAGAGCCTATCTCCAAGTCCTTTGATATCTACCTTGCTACCAACGTAAACAAGGCATTTAATCCAGAGGTTGAGAACAACATGGGATCAGATGGTAAAGCTATTCAGGCTGCCATTTACGCTTCTGCTTCCCTGGAGGCAAAGATCAAGGCGCTGATGAGCCCAACCAATCCATCCAAGACGTTGTATGATTTCGGCACCATGAACTTCCGTACGAACGAGAATGCGTCTCTTACCATCAACGAGACAGGTGATTATTCCCTGAGCGCTACGGCAGAGGATGATGCAGAAGATCTGAAGGATAGTGGTGCAATCTGGATGCCACTTATCATCGATTCCATGCCGACAGACTTTAATCTCAAGGGAACTTCCATTACAGTAGGCGAGGGCGCAGATGCCAAGACCTACGCATGGAATGCTCAGATCTATCAGGATGCTAACAAGAGCATTCGTCTTTCTGTATGTAACCAGTGGGCTACGGCAGCAGAGAACGAGATTGCAAATCCATTCAAGAATTCAAAGGATATGATTGAAGTCAAGAAGGGGGACAAGATTACGTTCAACTTCCAGGTAGCTAAGGGTGCACCTGCTCCTGTTAAGACAGCTACTCCTGGTGCGATCGACAATACACCAAAGAAAGCATATGATGCATATCTGGGATTCCAGACAGATACTTACGTATTCCGTAACACATGGAATGATGAAAATTACGGATTAAACTCCAAGGAGATCGACTACAAGACAGAAGTTGGTTCCTGGGATAACGACAAGTTAGTTAAGAACAAGGTGACATTTACCGATGCAAGCATGACAGACAACACCACATATACGGTTGCTGTCGATGGTCTGAACCTGCAGGCGATCAAGGGATCCAAGGCAACAGATCAGGTATCTAAGCAGTTCAACATGCTGTTTGTTTCTACCACGATTCCTCTGAGCATGAAGGGCGTTAAGATGACAAAGGCCACTCTGAAGATCGATGGAAACGTTGTAAAAGAGTACACAGTTGCTCCTTGCAAGGGTGATGCAGTAGGCTACTACCAGTTCATGCTGGCAAATGCATACGGCCCTGGAGACGGTACTGTAGATTGTCCATATCCTGATGGAGATACCCTGAAGGTTATGCCAACCAGCAAGATCGAGGTTTCTTACACCCTGTCCGGTGTAGACTTTGACCGTCATGTATTAGGTAAGGCAAAGGGCAAGACATTTACTTCCGGAAACTACAAGTACAAAGTAACCAAAGAGTGCGTGAAGTCTGCAACAGCTCCTGCAATCGCCGGTACAGTTAAGGTGGTAGGCCTTTCCAAGAAGGGCTTAAAGAAGGCTTCCCTGTCTCTGGGCGCATCTACCAAGATCGTATCCAAGGGTGCGATCGATGGAAGTGCAGATGCAACATATAAGATCACTTCTATCAAGAGTGGTGCATTCTCCAAGTCTAAGAAGCTGAAGTCTGTAAGCTTGAAGAAGGCTACAAACATCAAGACAATCTCCAGCGGAGCATTTGCAAAGTGCAAGAAGCTGGCAAAGGTTGAGCTTGGTAAGAAGACCACCAAGATCAGTGCAAAGGCATTCCAGAATGACAAGAAGCTGAAAGCTCTGAAGCTCAATGCAAAGTTGAAGAAGGTCAGCAAGAATGCATTCAAGGGATGTAAGAAGAAGATCAAGGTTTCCGGTAAGGCTAAGAAAGCCAACATCAAGAAACTGAAGAAGAGCGGATACAAGAAGTTCAAATAATCTTCTCTTTTTATTCACTAAGATCATGAGGGCAGCCGGTCGAAAGACCGGCTGTCTTTTTGTTTTATAGGAAAATGCTGTAATGTAAAGCAATTCTTGCAAGGGCAAAACGCTGGTTTTGCCCTTTTTTGCCCTTTTGGGATGCGCTAGGAGAAGGTTGTATTTCACGGTGGCATAATATATAATATGATGCAAGGGTAAAAGCAGTTTGCATGGTATGTATTCATACAAATTGCAGGGCAGTGAAGCGATCCGTGGTGTCGGTGAGATGCAGGATCAGACAGGAATGGAAATTGATTCACGAGTGTTTCGGATTGGAGGAATATGAAGAAAATTGCATTGATGACAGACAGTAACAGTGGTCTGACACAGGAAAAAGGAAAAGAACTTGGAATTTCTGTACTTCCCTCACCATTTATTATTGATGGGCAGGTACTTTATGAGGATATTGATCTGACACAGGAAGAGTTTTATGAGAAACTGGAGTCCGATGTAGAAGTGTCTACGTCACAGCCTTCTCCGGAAGAAGTGATGAAGGTATGGGATGAACTGCTTCAGGATGCAGAGACTGTGTTATACATTCCTCTGTCCAGCGGACTGTCCGGTGCATGCCAGACTGCAGCGATGCTGGCACACGACTATGAGGGGAGAGTCCAGGTGGTGAACAACCAGCGTATCTCGGTTACGCAGAGACATTCTCTGGAGGATGCCATGCATATGATCGAGCAGGGAATGGAAGCAGTGCAGATCAAGGAAGTCCTGGAAAAAGAGCGCTTTGAGTCCACAATCTATATTATGCTGGATACATTATCCTATCTGAAAAAAGGAGGGCGAATCACACCGGCGGCGGCTGCACTTGGCACGGCTCTGAGACTGAAGCCGGTCCTTCAGATCCAGGGAGAAAAACTGGACAAATTCACTACCGCCCGCACAAAAAAGCAGGGAATCGCCAAGATGATAAATGCAATTCGTGAGGACCTGGATCAGCGCTTTGGCGGAGACGTGGCCAATGTGCGGATGGCGGTTGCCTATACAAAGGATCGTGAGCCGGCAGAACAGTTTGCAAAGCAGGTGGAGGAGGAGCTCGGATGCAAGGTGGAACATATTGATCCGCTTTCATTGACTGTATCCTGCCATATCGGACCGGGAGCACTGGCCGTTGCCTGCAGCAAGATTTTATAGAGAACATTGTGAGCAAGAGCATTGATGGAAAAGCGAGGAATATCATGAACTATATAGAGACTTTGGGAAGCCGGGCACAGGCTGTCAGATCGAGATTGGCCACCGCTTCCACGGATGCCAAGAATCAGATGTTGGAGAACATCGCACAGAAACTGGTGGAGCGCATTCCGCAGATTCTTGAGGCCAATGAAAAAGATCTGGCAGATGCACAGAATCATGGGATCGCGGAGGTCATGATCGACCGCCTCCGTCTGACCACTGAGAGGATCGAAGACATTGCGGCGGCCTGCCGTAAACTGATCACACTGGAAGATCCGGTGGGACAGGTGGTCGGAGGATCTCGCAGGCCCAATGGCATGAAGATCGAGAAGGTGCGGGTGCCGATGGGAGTGATCGGTATCATTTTTGAGTCGCGCCCGAATGTAACCGTGGATGCAGCCGTTCTGTGTATCAAGAGCGGAAATGCAGCGATCCTGCGCGGTGGTAAAGAGGCGATCCATTCCAATATGGCGCTGATGCAGGCGATGCGTGAGGCCGTGGAAGACAGCGGATTCCCTGCGGACATCATCCAGCTTGTCGAGGATACCTCGCGGGAAGTATCGACGCAGATGATGCAGGCAAATGGCCTGATCGATGTGCTGATCCCACGCGGCGGAGCCGGACTGATCCGGGCGATCGTCAAAAATGCTACGATCCCGGTGATCGAGACCGGTACGGGAAACTGTCACATCTACGTTGATGACTCGGCAGACCTGGGGATGGCAGTGGACATCACGGACAATGGCAAGACACAGAGACCAAGTGTGTGCAATGCCCTGGAGACGCTGCTGGTACACCGGAATGTGGCTGAAAAGTTCCTGCCAATGGCCAAGGCCAGACTGGATGAACACCATGTGGAACTGCGCGGCTGTCCACAGACACGCCGGATACTGGGAGACTGTGTGGTGGAGGCGACGCAGGAAGACTATGCCACAGAGTTCAATGATTATATTATGTCGGTGAAGGTGGTGGACAGCATTGAGGAGGCGATCGCTCACATTGCCAGGTATTCCACCGGCCATTCAGAATGTATCGTGACCAGAGACTATGACCATGCCAGAATGTTCCAGAGTGAAGTGGATTCTGCCTGTGTCTATGTGAATTGTTCCACCAGATTTACCGATGGTGGTGAATTTGGACTGGGCGCAGAGATCGGAATTTCCACGCAGAAGTTACATGCGAGAGGACCGATGGGGCTGGAGGAGATGACGACGACCAAGTACCTGATCTCCGGGGAAGGCCAGATACGATGAGCCTGTCGGATACGATGCGGGGAGACCGCTGCCATATTGCGATCTTCGGAAGGACCAATGTCGGCAAATCCAGTCTGATCAATGCTATGACTGGCCAGGATCTGGCGATGGTGTCGGAGATCGGCGGGACGACGACAGATCCCGTGGAAAAAGCGATGGAAATCCTGCCGCTCGGGCCGTGTCTGTTGATCGATACTCCCGGACTGGACGATGAGAGTGATCTGGGAGAACAGCGTGTGAAGAAGAGCCTGCAGATCCTTCCACAGGCGGATATGGCACTGGTGGTGATGGATCTGAGCAGAGAAAGTGCAGAATGTTGGGAGAAGATGCAGGAGATCCCGGATCAGGATCTGGATATACTTGTCCGAATTATGGGACAGGGGATTTCGTTTGTTCTGGTATGTACGCAGACAGACCGTCTGAGCGGAAAGGAGTGTGCGGCACGCCTGGAGCGGATTCGCGGACTACATCCGGATTGGCCGGTGATCGGAGTCAGCGCACACACGGGGCAGGGAATCCGGGAACTTAGAGAGATGCTGGCGGCTCAGATGCCCCGGCAGGAGAAGGATCTGCATCTGCTGGGAGATCTGGTAGAGCCGGGAGATATGGTGGTGTTGGTGACCCCGGTGGACCGGGCTGCACCAAAGGGACGGCTGATCATGCCGCAGCAGCAGACGATCCGGGATCTGTTGGATCATGGAGCGGTGGCTGTGGTGACACAGGTACCGGCACTGGCGCAGACATTGGAGAGGCTACGGGGACAGGTGAAGCTGGTCGTGACGGATTCACAGGCATTTGGCGAGGTGGACCGGATCGTGCCGGAGGAGATCGCATTGACCTCGTTTTCCATCTTATTTGCCAGAAAAAAAGGAGACCTCAGTCAGTTGTCCAAAGATGTCTCCGCAGTGGAACAGCTTCGTGACGGGGACAGGGTGTTGATCGCCGAGGGATGTTCCCACCACCGGACCTGTGATGATATCGGGACGGTGAAGATTCCGCAGATGCTTCGGGAGAAGACCGGAAGACAACTGGTGATAGAGACCTGCAGTGGCAGAGAATTTCCGGAGGATCTGAGTCCGTACCGGCTGGTGATCCACTGTGGGGGATGCGCGTTGACACCACGGCAGATGCGGGCACGGATGAGGAAAGCACGGCTGCAGGGAGTTCCTATGGTGAACTATGGGATATTTATTGCATATGTGAAGGGGATCCTGAAACGCAGCATGGAGGTATTACAACACAATGATGACGTTGACAGTGAAGGACATCAAAAAGAGTTTTAACGAAAAGGAAGTGTTAAAGGGCGCGGGATATACGTTTGAGAAGGGACATATCTATGGTCTCCTCGGCAAAAACGGAGCGGGAAAGACGACATTGTTTAACTGTATCAGCGGGGAGCTTCCCTGCGATGGCGGGATGGCAGTGATCAATGATGGAAGCAAAGAACGACAGTTGCAGCCGGAACAGGTGGGATTTGCGTATTCTACACCTGTCTTGCCGGATTTCCTGACCGGGTATGAGTTTATCCGGTTTTATCAGGATATCCATCAGAAGGACCGCGCACAGGAACATTCCGCGGAAGAGTATGCGCGTCTGGTCTGTCTGGATCCCAATGATCTGAACCGGCTGATCAAGGGGTATTCCCACGGTATGAAAAACAAGATCCAGATGCTGGCACTTCTGATCAGTCATCCGGAGGTGATCCTGTTAGATGAACCTCTGACGTCCCTGGATCTGGTGGCTGCCCATGAGATGAAGGAATTGCTGCTGGAGATGAAAAAGGATCATATCATTATCCTGTCCACACATATCCTGCAGCTTGCCAGAGATCTTTGCGATGAGATCGTGCTTCTGCATCAGGGCGTGCTGGCAGGGATCGCACAGGAGCAGTATCACAGAGAAGACTTTGAGGAGAATCTGATGAAGATTCTGGCTTCAGAATAGTACACGAATACACAGTGGCGCGGAATCGCGCCGGGACGGAGAAGACATGTTACATACAATCTATCAGCAGTGGCAGGTGAGCTTTGCACAGGAGGCCAATCATATTATTTTTGCTTTGCAGAATCTGCCATTGGTAGGCAAAGGGATTTCTGACGAGTGGTATTGCCGCACGGACATTAAGAAGATCCTGGGATTACTGGCACTTCTGAAGAACCTGATCTGGCAGGTCTTGTGTATTGTGATCTACCTGTTATTTTTTACCATCCTGCCGTTCGGTGCGCTGGGAGATATGGGGCTGTTTGACGGACTGTCGGAAGTGCACTGGTTTATGTGGGTAATCTTCTGGATGAACTGCATGCTGGGAGCCAATCTGCGGAGTATGATTTTTGAAACGGGTGATGAGGATTCTTATTTTCTGCTTCGCCTGATGAGAGTGGATGCAAAGGCCTTTTATGTTTCCAAGATGATCATGCGCCATGGGATACAGACCCTGTGTTATTGGGTGTTCTTTGTGGTCATCTGCCGACATATGCAGGGATGGAATCTTTCCGATGCGCTCTGTATGTGTCTGATCTTTGCGGCGAGCCGGGTTATCGGTGAGGCGGTTCAATTGAAAATCCATGACAGACACAGTCTGCGGGACGGCGGTGTCATGAGTGACGGACAGGACAAGAGCGAGTCGTATGTCCGGGGCATGCGCAATGGCTGGGCGGTTCTGATGTTTGTCGTATGTTATGGTGCCACGCTGCTGTTTGTCCTGCTGGGAGACTGCGGGTACCTTGAATGGATCATGAACGGAGTGGTTTCATGGCCGGTGGCATTGGCTGCGCTGATCCTGGCGGCTGTCGGTGTGCGGTATCTGTATCGCTATCCGAAGTATCAGGTCATTGCTATCGTCAATAACAGCATGGTGTCATTGGTGGAACGGGACGGCGTTAAGCGCCAGATCTCTGAGGATGCCTATGCGATGGATGAACAGATTGCGGCAAAGAAAGCGCAGAAAAAGAAGCATAACAGGAAAGCGGATGCCGCGCAGGAGACAGAGACTCCGGAAGATCATCTGTTTGAGGATCGCAGTGGGTATGACTATTTCAATGCACTGTTCTTTCACCGGCACAAGAGGCTGCTGCTGACTCCGGTGCGGTTGAAATGTAAGATCAGCGGGGGTGTACTGGTGCTGACCGGCGGGCTGTTCCTGGCGCTGCGCGTGTACCTGGGCCATGCCCGGTTTGCCAGCGAAGTGAGTGGGCCGGTGTGGAGGTGTTATGGTCTCTTTCTGGCGTCCCTGGTGTTTATCATGTACAGTATCGGCAGTGGAAACAGTCTGACGATGGCAATGTTTTATAACTGCGATGTCTCCATGCTCAGATACAGTTTCTACCGCACCCCGCAGGCTATTTTGCAGAATTTCCGGATCCGGATGCGCTATATTATCCGGAATAACGGAGTGGTCAGTCTGGTGATGGCGGCCGGCATTTTTCTGAACTGCTGTGTCCTGGGACTTTCCGGTCATGTTTTGGAGACATTGCTGCTGACGGCTACGGCACTGATGCTGTCCGTGTTTTATTCGTCGGTGTCGCTGTGCATGTACTATCTGTTCCAGCCGTATCTGGAGGACGGAAAGATGACCGGCATCGGATATAAGGTGATGGGCGGCATTATCTATGTTTTTTCGTATGGCTGTTTCCAGGTGCGGACGACATCGATCCTGTTTCCGGTTGTGATCCTGATCGTGACCGTGGTGGGGCTGGTCAGCTCCTATCTGCTGGTATATAAGGTGGCATCGAAGACATTTCACTTAAAATAACGATAGAAACAAAAAGAGGGAGAATACCATGGCTGATCGTATGATATATCAGGGAGGAACGGACGAGATCGTCGAGAAGAAATCCCGGTTTATTGCCCATGTCTTTCCGGTCGCGAGCGAGGAGGAAGCGCAGGAGCATATTGACGCGGTGCGCAAACAGTACTGGGATGCCAGACATAACTGTCATGCGTTTGTGATCGGCAGACAGGGACAGATCACGAGGTGCAGTGATGACGGGGAACCATCGGGTACTGCGGGACGTCCGATCCTCGAGGTGATCACCGGAGCAGGGCTGTACAATGTCCTGGTGATCGTGACCAGATATTTCGGCGGTACGCTTCTTGGCACCGGCGGACTGGTCAGGGCGTATTCTCAGGCAACGCAGGCAGGCATTGCGGCCAGCCGGATCATGGAGGTGCACACCGGCAAAAAGGTCACGGTGCAGACCGATTACAATGGCGTCGGAAAACTGTTATATCTCGCGGGAGAACGCGACATTCCGGTGCTTGATACGGAGTATGGAGAGGCGGTTGTCTTGCAGATGCTGGTCGAACTTGACGCCTGTGATACACTGGTAAAACAGATCACGGAGGTTACCTGTGGACAGGCACAGATCAGTCTGTCGGATCCGCTGGATTTTGCCATGCTGGAGGGAAAGCCTCTGCTTTTGGAAGAAGAATAGTCCTGCAGTGTACAGACTGCAGAATGATGGAAAGGCAGATACATGGATTTATTTGATTATATGAGACAGCAGAATCAGGAAAATGATGCACCGTTGGCTTCCAGAATGCGTCCGCGCACGCTGGAGGAGGTGGTCGGGCAGGAACACATTATCGGCCCGGACTGTCTGTTGTACCGTGCGATCAAGGCCGACAAGCTGTCATCGGTCATTTTTTACGGACCGCCGGGGACGGGCAAGACGACGCTGGCCAAGGTGATCGCACATACGACCAGCGCCAGCTTTCTTCAGATCAATGCCACGTCGGCCGGCAAAAAAGATATGGAAGACGTGGTAAAGCAGGCTAAGGACCAGGCGGGGATGTATGGCCGCAAGACGATCCTGTTTGTCGATGAGATCCACCGATTCAACAAGGGGCAGCAGGATTATCTGCTTCCGTTTGTGGAGGATGGCACGTTGATCCTGGTGGGTGCCACGACGGAAAATCCGTATTTTGAGGTCAATGGAGCGTTGTTATCCCGTTCTATTATCTTTGAACTCAAGGCGCTGAGCCCGGCCAACATCCGAAGTCTTCTGGAACGCGCCCTGACTGATCAGGAGCGCGGCATGGGAGCATATCGCGCGGTGGCCGATCCGGATGCGCTGGACTTTCTGGCGGATATCTCAGGAGGAGATGCCCGAAGTGCCCTGAATGCACTGGAACTCGGAGTTCTTACGACAGACCGCAGCGAGGACGGACTGATCCACATTACGCTGGAAGTGGCAGGTCAGTGTATTCAGAAACGTGTGGTCCGGTATGATAAGACCGGAGACAATCACTATGATACGATATCGGCATTCATTAAGAGCATGCGGGGATCAGACCCGGATGCCGCTGTGTATTATCTGGCGAAGATGCTGTATGCCGGCGAGGATATCAAATTTATCGCCAGAAGAATTATGATCTGTGCGTCGGAGGACGTATCCAATGCGGATCCGATGGCACTTGTGGTGGCTACCAGTGCCGCACAGGCGGTGGAACGCATCGGAATGCCGGAGGCACAGATCATTCTGTCGCAGGCGGCCACGTATGTAGCCTGCGCGCCAAAGAGCAACTCGGCCTGTGAGGCGATCTTTGCGGCGATGGATGTGGTAAAGAACCGGAACACCTCACCGGTGCCGCCGCATCTGCAGGATGCACATTATAAGAGTGCCGGCAAGCTCGGACATGGCACCGGGTATCTCTATGCGCATGATTACCCGCATCATTATGTGAAGCAGCAGTATCTGCCGGATGATCTGGTGGGAAGCAGATTTTATATCCCGGGCGATGAGGGATATGAGGTGGAGATACAGAAACATTTCAAGAAGATTAAGGAGGAAGACTAGATGAAGAGAGTATTGGCATGGATTGGCATTGTCGTGTTGTTGTTCTGCTATCTGATGACATTTATTTCGGCCTTTTTCACGAACAGTTCATCCCACGGATGGTTTTCTGCCAGTGTGGCGGCAACCATAATCGTGCCCTGCTTTATGTATGCATATTTCATGCTGGCGAAGACGCTGGACAACAGAAAGCAGGAGGAACTGGTGCGCGAGGCGCAGTTCCGTGCGCGGATGGAAGCGCTCAAACAGCAGAAATTAAAAGAAAAAGAAGCGCAGGAACATTCCGAAAAGACCACACAGGAGCTGGAAGAACAGGTGGCTCAGGACGCCAGATCCCTGCAGGAACAGATTGACGGTCTGCAGCAGGAGCTGGAACGCCTGAAACAGGATTCTGCCGCTTCACAGCCAAAGGAGTAAGAATACGAGATGAATACGCCGATTGTTGATTTCCTGAAAGAATATGAGGCGCGACAGGAAAGCCGTTTCCATATGCCGGGGCATAAGGGAAAGGCTTTTTTGGGGTGTGAGCCCTGGGATATCACGGAGGTGGCCGGAGCGGATGTCCTCGGAGAAGCCAGGGGCATCATCGGAAAGAGCCAGGCCGAGGCCGCCAGACTGTTTGGTGCCGGGGAGACCTTTTATTCCACGGAGGGATCGAGCCAGTGCATCAAGGGGATGCTGGGGGCGGCACTGCTGCACTGGAGACAGTCTCATGCGGGAAGAGGGATGATCCTGGCTGCCCGCAATGTACACCGTGCGATGGTGGACGGATGTGCGCTTCTGGATCTGGATCTGGAATTTCTGCCGGGACGGGGCGACAGCCTGTGCCGCGTGGCAGTGACAGCCCGGGAGGTGGAAAGTGCGCTGGAACATCTGTCCCAAAAACAGGACAGAGAAATGCCGGTGGCTGTATATATTACGACACCGGATTATCTGGGAGGAATGCTGGATGTGCGGGCCATCGCCACAGTCTGTCATGCTTACGGTACGCTGCTTCTGGTGGATCATGCGCATGGTGCGTATCTGGCATTTCTGGAGGGAGACAGACATCCGATGCGGGCCGGAGCGGATATGTGCTGTGACTCGGCTCACAAGACATTGCCGGTTCTGACAGGGGGAGCTTATCTTCATGTGGCGAAGCGGCATGTGGCTGGACTTTCCTGCCATGTGCGGCGGATGATGACATTGTTTGGATCCACCAGTCCGTCCTATCTGATCATGGCTTCCCTGGACATGGCCAACGGTCTGCTGCAGGATGGCTATATTGAGAAGATGCGCAGGTTTACGGCTCAGGTGGATGACTGGAAAAATAAACTGACAGAACGCGGGATCGCGCTGGCGGACGCAGAGCCGTGGAAGATCGTGATCGATGCGGCGCAGCACGGGTATACCGGGGAAGAGACGGCACAGGAGATGCGTGGATTCGGGATGGAGTGCGAGTTTTCGGACCGGCGGTTTGTCGTGTTGATGCTGACACCGGAGAACGGAGAGCAGGACGGACAGCGACTGCTTGAATGGGCAGCACACAGTATGCTGACTCATGCTCCGGGAGAACCGCCGGAGATCCGGCCATACCGCATGAGGATGGCACAGCGGGTCATGACGCTTCGCGAGGCCACGCTGGCACCGTCAGAGCGGATTCCGGTGCGGGAAGCAGAGGGAAGGGTGTTGGCGGAAGAGACAGTTTCGTGCCCGCCGGCCATTCCGGTAGGGATCAGCGGTGAGCGCATTGACCGGGAGATGATCCGCGATTTTACGGAGTATGGGATCGATGAGGTATCCGTGGTATCCGGTCTTGTCAAGGAATAGTGGTTTTGCTATACTTGAAGATGAGTTAGAACGCACTGATGTGTCCCATTTTTGGGACGAAATACAATAAAAGGAAGGTATGGTTATGGGTATTAGCAGGGAAAAGGCAGGGGTTACCAAAAACGGGGAGACGGTGACACGTTATATTCTGGAGAATGCACACGGGATCCGGGCTGAATTTCTGGATCTGGGAGCGGTGATGACCAATCTGTGGCTGCCGGACAGGGGTGGCAGGCTGGAGGATGTGGTGCTGGGATATGACGAGGTGTCGCAGTATGAGGTTAATGAGCCGAGCTTTGGATGTCCGGTCGGAAGAGTTGCCAACCGGATCTCCGGGGGTGGATTTGATCTGAACGGGGTACATTATCCGCTGGAACAAAACGATGGAACGAACTGCCTGCACGGCGGATTTCTGCGTTTTAATTACAAGATGTATGAGGCGGATACCTTTGTGGAAGACGGAGCATGCGGGGTTGTATTTTCCCGTGTCAGCCCGGA
>ERZ1034984.1875-NODE-1875-length-18290-cov-6.156896_pt1 | contig 18290 bp, 13 predicted proteins | sample MGYA00520589_ERZ1034984 | MGnify/ENA primary metagenome ERZ1034984 (study PRJEB33766, sample SAMN09781790) | gut metagenome | biome: gut microbiome | host: Homo sapiens | place: Madagascar | study: EMG produced TPA metagenomics assembly of the PRJNA485056 data... | reverse complement strand
CATCTCCCTGGCAATCTCTGCTGCCTCCTGCGCCGCCTGTGCGGTTCCGGCGATCACCGTCTGTCCCGGACAGTTGTAGTTGGCCGGGATCACCAGACCATTGCCCGACTTTTCCGCCTGTTCGCAGGCCTGCTCCACAAGTTCCGTATCCAGCCCGATAACCGCATACATGGCTCCCTGCCCCGACGGCACAGCCTCCGCCATGAATTTTCCACGCTTCTGAACCAGAGCCACAGCCTCCTCAAACTTCATCGCACCGCTGGCCACATATGCTGAATATTCGCCAAGGCTCAGTCCTGCTGTCATATCCGCCCGGATCCCATGCTCCTTCAATACTTCCATCGCCGCAATGCTCATGGTCAGGATGGCCGGCTGAGCAAACTCCGTCTGCCCCAGCATCTGTTCATCCTCAAAACAGATGCTGGAGATCGAATATCCCAGCACCTCATCTGCGGTGTCAAACACCTTTTTGGCGGTCTCATAGTTTTCATATAGTTCTTTGCCCATTCCGGCATATTGCGAACCCTGTCCGCTGAACATAAATACTGTTTTCATCGTTTTTCTGCCTTTCCAGACGCTGCCTCCGGCCGGTGGCAGACGCATTTTCTTGGTCTCCCATGATCTGCTTTTTCAAATCTCCAAATCACAGGGTCAGTCAATCTATCTGATGTAGTTTCTGACTCTACATTTTTCGAAAACGCAACGACGTCCCCAAAAGGGACGCCGTTATGCATTCCCGTATTCTTTTGTAAGAATGCACAGGATTACTGATTCTTCTCCACCAGATTTACAACATCCTGCACTGTCACGATAGACTCCGGATCGTCGATAGATACACCGAACTCATCCTCGATATCATTGACAATCTGGAATAAGTCCAGAGAGTCTGCATCCAGATCCTCTTTTACATTAGTCTCTAATGTAATCTCGCTTGGATCCTTGTCTGTCTGCTCTGCAATAATGTCTCTAATCTTCTCAAATACCATGTTTTTGTCCTCCTAAATGATATATATTGACTGTAATTAAACAGTAACACACTTTCCGCTACCAGGTCAACAAAATCGTTCCCCAGGAAAGTCCGCCGCCGAATCCACACAGCACAATGCGGTCTCCCCGTTCCAACAATCCCTTTTCCTGCAGTTCGTTGAGAGCCAGTGCAATACTGGCCGCCGAAGTATTTCCATACTCCTCTATATTTACATAAAACTTTTCCATCGGAACCTTCAATTTCTTCGCTGCGGTCTCTACAATCCTCGCATTGGCCTGATGTGGCACAAAATAGCGGATCTGATCCGCCTCCAGACCGGCCTTTTCCAGCACAGATGTCACGCTGGATACTATTTTTTTGGTGGCAAACTTAAACACCTCACGGCCATCCATGGAAATATAGCCGGTATGTCCCAGCGGTTCCACCTCATTAAAGGCATTGGCAGCCGGTACATAGCCGGAGGTAAGTACCTCCCACTTGGAACCATCCGTACCGATCTCCTCGATCTGGATCCCGGCTTCATCGGAACGCTCCACCAGCGCACAGCCGGCTCCGTCCCCAAACAATACACAGGTTCCACGATCTGTCCAGTCCACGATCTTGGAGAGAACCTCTCCGCCAATCACCAGAGCGTTGTTTACGACACCACTCTTTATATACTTGTCTGCCACACTGAGTCCAAACAGAAATCCCGAACACGCCGCAGTCAGATCAAACGCGATCGCACGGGTCGCACCGATGGCCTTCTGCACCTGACATGCCGTGCTCGGTGTTCCGTAGTCCGGTGTGACTGTCGCCACAAGGATCATATCCACCTGTTCGCCGTCCATGCCGGCCCTCTGCAATGCCTGCTGCGCCGCCTGCGCCGCCAGATCTGACAGATTCTCTCCCTGAGAGATGTGTCTGCGCGAAATGCCGGTCCGCTTTGTCACCCACTCATCACTGGTGTCCACGATCCCTGCCAGGTCGTCATTGGTCACGACCAGCTCAGGCACACAGGCACCTGTGGCAATTATTCTCGATGTTATCATAGACTTCCTCCAAATTTCTGTACTTGAGTATATTCTATTCTCCCACATCAAGTCAATACAAAAAGTTAAATTTTTTTAATTTTTATTCTCCAATGCCGATCGTCAGGAAAAAAACCGCCGGAATTTTCAGGGCACAAAGTACCTGTGCACAAGCCTCAATCGTACTTCCGGTCGTATAGATATCATCAATCAATACAACCCTTTGCAGGCCGGTGTGTCCTGCCCTGATCTCTCCCGGACAAAACGCCTCGCGCAGATTTGCCAGACGGTTCACAGCCCCTCCCATCTGTTTCTGCGGAAGCGTGTCACGACATCGCAGCACCAGATCTTCTCTGACCGGAATGCCAGTAAGCCTCCCAAGTTCTCTTGCCAGCAGAGCAGCCTGATTATATCCTCTTTTTCGAAATCGGTTTTTGTGAACCGGCACCGGCACCAGCGCCTGAATCTGATTGGCCGCAAGCCAGCTTCCATATTTCTGATACATCTGAAACGCGTAGAATGCGGCATATTCCCGCCGCCCATGATATTTGAAACGCAATATGGATGTCTGCAATGCCCGGTCGTACACAAACATCCCATAGCCATATAGAAATGTCGTCTGTTTCTGCGCACAGTCCGTACAATACAGTGCCTCCTCCGCCAGCGGTTTCCCGCATTTACAACATAACGGCTCTTTCACCGGGCGCAGATGCCCCAGACATCCCGGACAATGCATAGACTGTCCCACCCGCAGCACCCTGTCACACACCGCACATCTTGGCGGATAGACCAGCGAGGCGATCTGATCCACGACCGCCCCTGCCATCTGACGCATATTCTCTCCCATCGCAATCTCCCACTTTTCCCGTCATTTTTTGCAATTCCTCTGTGTTCCCCCGGCTGCCTCGCTGATACCTTTTTAGTATCATTGTGTTACCCCTCGTTCATCTCCTGCTGCATCTCGCGGATGCGCAGCCCCAGTGTAGAATATCTCCTCTGCTCATGTACATTGTCGATCATCTGCTGTACCATCGCACGGCTTCCCACGATCGTCACACAATTCTTTGCCCTGGTCACCGCAGTATACAGCAGATTGCGGTTAAACAGCATCCGCGGCCCGCCGAGGATCGGAAGAACCACTGCCGGATACTCACTTCCCTGTGATTTGTGGATCGTGATGGCATAGGCGAGTTCAATCTCGTCCATGTCCCCAAAATCATACTCCACTTCGCGGTCCTCATCAAACCGGATACGCACACACTCTCCGGGGACGCTGATCTCCTCGATCACACCGCAGTCTCCGTTGAAAATGCCATCGCCCTCCTCAAAAATATCGCCGTAGGGTGTCCTCTTGGTCCAGTGAAGCTGATAATTGTTGCGGATCTGCATGACCTTATCCTGCTCCCGGAACAGGACACCATGAAATTCACGATCCAGCCTGTCAGGCATCGGAGGGTTCATATACTGCTGGAGTACCAGATTGAGATTTTCTACGCCCAGTTCTCCGCGCCGCATCGGAGAGAGTACCTGGATATCACGCGGCGATTCCGCTACATTGCCGGGCAGACGGTTCATGATCAGCTCCACCATGGCCGCCAGAACAGACTGGCTGTCCTGCCTCTCCAGATGCAGGAAATCGCGGTGTCTGGTATCCAGCACGATCGGCTCTCCCCGGTTAATGCTGTGGGCATTCATAACGATCGAACTCCTGGCCGCCTGCCGGAATATCCGTGTCAGATGAACGACAGGACAGAATCCGGCCTGGATCATATCTTTGAGAACATTGCCCGGGCCCACCGAAGGAAGCTGGTTCGCATCTCCCACCAGGATCAATCTGGTTCCCGGTACTAATGCCTTGAGCAGGGCATTCATCAGATAGATATCCACCATAGACATCTCATCGACGATCACCACATCGGCCTCCAGCGGCTGGAGCTCATTGCGATCAAAATGCATTCCCTGCCGATCCTGTCCCTCGGGATTGCCATTGATCTCCAATAGGCGGTGGATCGTCTGTGCCTCATAGCCGGTAGTCTCGCTCATCCGCTTGGCAGCTCTGCCGGTAGGTGCTGCAAGAAGGATTTCAAGCCCTTCCTCCTCAAACATCTTTGTGATCATATTGATCGTGGTCGTCTTTCCGGTACCGGGACCTCCCATCAGGATCATGATCCCGTGCTGCATAGCCTGAAGCACCGCCTCCCGCTGCAGTTCATCCAGTTCCACCTGCTCCTGCTGTTCGATCCGCCTGACCTTTTTGCGAAGCGCCTCCTCCTTCACCGGAAAATCCATATTCAGATCCAGAAGCATCCGCGCACAGTTCAGTTCCATGTAATACATCGTGCTCGCATAGAGACACCGCACGCCCTCCACCTCACGGACCAGGATCTGTTTGTTCAGGCTCATATCATCGATCTGTGCCTCCACCTGCTCCGGCTCGACAGCCAGCAGTTCACTGGCTCCCGCCACCATCTCCTGCTGTGGCAGATAGCAGTGTCCCTGCCCGCCGGACTGCTGCAGATAATACAGGATTCCTGCCCGGATCCGGTTCGGCGAATCCTGCTCAAACCCGCCATGTCTGGCAATACTGTCAGCAATCTTAAAGCCGATTCCTCCGATATCCTGTGCCAGCCGGTATGGATCCGTCCTGAGGATCTCATAGATGTCATCCTTGTAGAACTTGTAGATCTTGACAGCCATGTTCATGGAGATCCCATAGTCCTGTAAAAACAACATGGCCTGTCTCATCTGCTGTTTCTCCTGGAACTGATTGGCCACCCGGATCGCGATCGCCTGACTGATGCCCTTGACCTCTGCCAGCCGCTCCGGTTCCTCCTCGATCACACGGAAGGTATCATCGCCAAATTTGCGCACGATCCTGGCTGCCAGCGCTGCTCCGATGCCCTTGATGGCTCCGGATCCCAGATAGCGTTCCATCGCCAGGGCATTCTGCGGCTGCTTCTCCTCAAAGCTCTCCATCTGGATCTGCGGCCCGTAATCCTTGTGAACCACTTCTTTTCCGGTCACCTCCAGATACTGTCCCTCTGCCACATAGGAGAAATAGCCGACGCAGCACAGATCATCGTCTCCTTCATTCGACAACTGTAGTACCGTATATCCGTTGTCGGGATGCCGGTATACGATCTTCTCCACATATCCTTCCCATTTTCCCATGGTTTCTTCCTTTCTCCGGTATCCTGCCAGTGCATACTTCTTCTCCGCGAGATGCACATCCTCGCGGAGCCTTTTTCACATTACAGCATTTTCCTATTACATAAAAAAGGCCACTGCTTATACAGTGGCCCGGTTTGTCTCATTAATTGTCTCTTTTTCCACTCAGGAACTCTACGAACTGGCCGGTACCAATCGCTACGGCTGTCATAGGATCCTCGGCTGTCATCGTGGTAATGCCTGTACGCTCCTCGATCAGTTCCTCCAGACCATACAGAAGGCTTCCGCCACCTGTCAGCACAATACCACGGTCAGAAATATCTGCCGCAAGTTCTGGTGGAGTCTTCTCCAGAACGGTGTGTACTGCTTCCACGATCTGTGAAGTGATCTCTTTTAAGGCTTCCATCGTCTCATCAGAGGTCACGGTAATGGTCTTTGGAAGACCGGTCACCAGGTTACGTCCACGGACATCCATGGTCACAACCTCCGGACGTTGATATGCAGATCCGATGTTGATCTTGATCTCCTCTGCGGTGCGCTCACCGATCAGAAGGTTATGTGTCTTACGCATGTAACGCACGATCGCATCATCAAAGTTATCACCGGCCACCTTGATGGACTCGCTGACCACAGTACCTCCCAGGGAGATAACTGCAATATCTGCGGTACCGCCTCCGATATCTACGATCATGTTACCACAAGGACGGGAAATATCGATTCCTGCTCCGATCGCTGCTGCGATAGGTTCCTCAATGATAGCCACCTCACGGGCACCTGCCTCATAAGTAGCATCCTCTACCGCCTTCTTCTCCACCTCTGTAACACCACTTGGTACACAGACGCTGATACGCGGCTTTCTGAATCTGGTCTTTCCACAGGCCTTCTGGATGAAGTAACGAAGCATCTTCTCCGTTACGGTATAGTCAGAGATAACACCCTGACGCAGAGGACGGACAGCAACAATGTTGCCCGGAGTACGTCCAAGCATCAGACGTGCATCCTCCCCGATTGCTTTAATCTTATTTGTATCGCGGTCAAATGCCACGACGGATGGCTCTCTTAACACAACGCCCTTACCCTTTATATAAACCAGCACATTCGCTGTTCCCAAATCAATTCCAATATCACTGCCAACCATTTGATTGTATCTCCTTTCCTCAAAAAAATCGTGTGCACTTACCATTATAACAAGTTTTTGGCAAAGTTCAAACGGAATTTTGCATTTCTGCGTTTTTCCTACATTTTTCACAAGAAAAATGTCAGAAACCGTCATTTCATTGAACCTTTTGCCATCAACGGCTGTCTCTGACAATAAATTCTACGTTCCCACTGTAGCTGCTGATCTCCGGAATATATAATACATCGACCAGACAGCCCTGTGCCCTGCCCGCCAGAAGGGCATCCCACATCTCCTGTCCATATCGTTCCACAACGACTGCCTGCACCCCCTGGTCCACATGAAAATCGGTCAGGGTATAATACTGTCCGCCCTCTCTGACGGTGAACTTCCCGATCTGTTTTTCCCGGCCACAAAGATAGACCCGTGCCAGATCCACCGCCCGGTGTGCAAACAGTGCCCCCTCATTTTCCTGTCCCAGCGGCTCCAGCAGTTCCAGTTCCTCCACCTGATCCCGTCCGATCGCCCCAAAATCCGACACGCAGTCCAGTGAGATTTTCTCAGTGAAATCCTCCTGTGTCAGGGTACAGTTCTGATATAATCTTTCCCGAAACGCCTCCAGATTATCCGGCAGCAGTGAAAATCCGGCTGCCAGCGCATGCCCTCCGTATTCCAGCAAAAGATCCTGACAGGCAGTCAGTTCCCGCTGCATATGATATCCCGGTATTGACCGTCCGGATGCCTTCCATCGTTCCTGCCCACCGGTCAGGATCATCGCAGGCCGGAAATACTTCTCCCGGATCCTGCCGGCCACGATCCCGGCCACACTCTCAGGACAGTCCTCCAGTGCAAGCACCAGCACAGGATATTCCGACAGATCCATCTTCCGGATCTCCTCCTCGGCGGTGTCCACCGCTTTCTGTGTAATGGTCTTGCGCTCCTCATTGAGCCGGAACAGCTCCAACGCCCGCTTTTCCGCCCGGGAAGGGTTGTCCTCAAGCAGCAGTTCCAGTGCCTGCCCCGCATCCTCCAGACGCCCTGCGGCATTCAGGCAGGGACCGATCCGAAAGCCGATATCCCGCGCCGTCACAGCCCGCTGAAATTCCTGCAGGCGAATCAGTTCATCCAGTCCGCAGTTGCCGGTCCGGTCAATCCTGGCGAGTCCCTCCCGGACGATCACACGGTTTTCTTTCTTCAGGGGCATCACATCCCCCACCGTGGCGATCGCAGCAAAGACGATCATATTGTCATCGTAGGCCGCCCCTGCGTATTGCTCATACAGCAGACGCATAAGCTGCCAGGCAACCACACCACCACAAATCTGTTTCCACGGATACGGACAGGCCTCCTGATGGGGATCCACCACCGCATCCGCCACAGGAATCACTTCATTTCCCTCAGGATCCCGGGGGATCTCATGGTGATCGGTGATGATATAGGTCACCCCGGCCTCCCTGGCTTTTTCGGCTGCCGCCAGTGCAGAAATCCCATTGTCACAGGTAATGATCGTATCTGCGCCGCGCTCTACAGCCTCCTCCACCATGTAATCCCGGATGCCGTATCCATCCCGGACACGGTGAGGCAGTCTCCAGATCACATCCCCGCCAAGCCTTTGCAGGGAACGCACCAGAATGTAACTGGACATGATCCCGTCCACATCGTAATCTCCGATGACACAGATCCTCCTGTGGTTCTGTATCTTCTCCCAGAGCAGGCCGGCAGCCCTCCCGGCATCCTTTAACATCTGTGGACGACTGATCTGATCCATGCCGGGATACAGATATTCGTCCATACTCTCCCAGTCATACAGTCCTCTCTTGATCAAAATTTCCGCCAGATTCTCCGAAATATGGTATCTGTCGGCGATCAGATCCAGCTTCGCCCTGTGTGGGCGGTACATCCACTGCTTCATTGTTAATATTTCCTCCGTCTGGTATACTTACTGTGTTATTGTAACACAGATTTCGCACATTTTTTCTTAGGTTTTCATAATAAAAGAAAGGAATCATCATCACAAATGAAATGGATCAAATACGAATGCAGGACGACGACCGCAGCCGCAGAACTGGCCGGTGAGATCCTGTATGCACACGGGATTACCGGGTTTGAGGTCACAGATCATGTGCCCCTGACTCCCGAGGAAGAAAAGCAGATGTACACCGATATTCCTGCGGACCGCGGCGTCGATGACGGAACCGCGGTTCTGACCTTCTACACGCAGCCGCAGGACGAGGAGATGGACTTTTACAGCACCGGCTCCTCCCTGCGTGATGAGCGGCTGGAAGAATCTGTCGAGATACTTCCGCCCGATGAGCTGATACAGGCCATCCGTTCCGACTTTGCCGCATGGGGATTTCCGGAGCCGGACATCACCTGTTCGATACAGGACGATGCGGACTGGAAAGACAAATGGAAGGAAAACTTTACGGCATTCCGGGTCGCACCGGATATTATCATCAAACCGGTCTGGGAAGACCGTCCCGACTTTGCTACTCCGCAGGATCATATTCTTGAGATCGAGCCGGGTTCCTCGTTTGGCACAGGCACCCATGAGACGACCAAACTGTGTCTCCTGGCTCTGCGCAAACACATCCGCCCTGACACCACCATTCTGGACGCAGGCTGTGGCAGCGGCATACTCGCCATCTCCGCCCTGATCAGCGGTGCACTCTCTGCCTTCTGTCTGGATATTGACCCGAGTGCAGTCACCGGTACGCTGGAAAACGCATCGCTCAACCACCTCGACGATTCCAGACTCACAGCGATCCAGGCTAATATTCTGGAGGATTCTTCCCAGGTACACGCCATGCATCCCGAGCCGTTCCAGATCGTCGTGGCCAATATCCTGGCAGATGTGATCATCCCGCTGGCCGGTGTCATTCCGGAATTTCTGCAGCCCGGCGGACTCTTTATCTCCTCCGGTATTCTGGCCGAGAAAGCCGATCTCGTAGAACAGGCTCTGGTGGAACACCATTTCCGCATTCAGTCCAGAGACACTCTTGGCGACTGGGTCAGCTTTACCGCCCGGCTTGAAGATTAACGTTTCGCTGCATTACAGCAATTTTCTCTTACTCCGCAAAAGAGGCGTGCTCTCAGATCACTCTGAGAGCACGCCTCTTGGTTTATCCGGAACTACCGGATCATTATTTTGTATGGTTATGTGCAAGTTTTCCCTTCTTTAATACAAACCACAGGGTACCTGTGATACATACGGAAGAATAAGCACCGCAGATGATACCTGCCATCAGTGGTACTGCAAAGTCTCTGACAGACTCCACACCGAGCAGTGCAAGCATGAATACCATGATGAAGGTCGTCAATGAGGTATTGATACTACGTGTCAGGGTCTGAGTGATACTCTCATTGACCAGTTTCTCAATGGCCTCCGGACTTTTCTTCGTACCCAGATTCTCACGGATACGGTCGAAGATAACGATCGTTGCATTGATGGAGTAACCGACGATCGTCAGCATACATGCAATGAATGTGTTACCTACGGAAATACGAACCGCTGCATATACCAGCAGTACTACCAGTACGTCATGCAGCAATGCGAGTACGGCGGATCCTGCAAAGACGATATCCTTGAAACGGAACCAGATATACAGAAGCATACAGATCGCTGCCACAATAACGGCGATGATCGCGTCACTCTTCATCTCATCAGATACAGATGCACTGATGGTCTGCCACTGGATATTATCCTCTTTTACCTTGTAGGTGTCTACCAGGGTATCTGTCAGTTTGTTTCTCTGACTCTCGCTCAGTTCGACGGTCTTGACAGACAGTGCATTCTCACCTGCCACGTCAGAGATCACGACATCATTGGAGCCGCTCAGATCGATAAATGTCTTCTCAATATCTTTCTTCAGATCAGTGTCTACCTTGGTGTCGCTGTTAAAGGTAATGTCATAAGTAGTACCACCCATGAAATCCAGACCGTAATTTAATACGTTGCCGATCGTCGCCTTATTGACAAAGAGCATAACGATACATGCTGCGATCAGAACACCGGAGATTGCAAAGAACTTCTTTCTGTGCTTTACAAATGGGATGGTCTTGCGCTCCTTCTCCACACCGAAGAACTTCGCCTTGTTCAGTCCCAGTGCATAGAATGCATTCAGAACCACGCGGGTAATGTACAGCGCAGTAAACATGGATAATACGATACCAATAGCCAGAGTCGTTGCAAATCCCTTAACGGTACCGGATCCCTTCATATACAGAACGGCTGCTGCGATCAGGGTGGTCACGTTACCATCGACGATCGCGGACAGAGCCTTGTCAAAACCAAGTTTGATACTGGTCTGTACGGATTTACCCTTGGCCAGTTCCTCCCGGATACGGGTAAAGATAATGACGTTGGCATCCACCGCCATACCAAGGTTCAGGATAATACCTGCCACACCAGGAAGAGTCAGTGTGATATCCAGTACATTGAGCACTACCAGCAGAGCTACCAGATATAAGCAAAGAGCAATAGATGCTGCCACACCAGGAATACGGTAAATCACGATCATGAATAAGATGATCAGTGCAAAACCGATCGCACCGGCGATCAAACTGGTGTTGATGGCATCAAGACCAAGCTGTGCACCTACTACCTGTGACTGGATCTCCTTGAGTTCCAGAGGCAGGGCACCGATACGGATACCGCTGGCCAGTTCTTCTGCCTCATCGTACGTCTTGAAGCTTCCGGAAATCTGACATTTTCCGTCGGTGATGGCTGACTGTACAGCCGGTGCGGAAAGGACCTCTCCGTCGTAAATGATGTAAATCTGCTTTTTGCCGTCCTCATATGCCTTGGTGGAAGCCTTTGCAAACTTTCTTCCACCCTTGGCGGTAAAGGTCAGATCCACCACATACTCTTTGTTCTTGGTGGTCTGATCCTGTGTCGTTCCGGCCTCCGCCTTCTTGACATCAGAACCGCTGCAGATGACATCGGACTTCTTATAACTTACGTGATTGTCCTTGTCGTATTTGACATTTCCGTCATCATCCTTCTCCAGGTCATCCACATAGACGAAATCCAGGGAACCTTCTTTACCCATACCCTGAAGTACTTCCTCTGCGGAGGAATCGTCTACGTCAGGAATGTCGATAACGATACGGTTGCTGCCCTCCTGGACTACAGAAGACTCGGTACTGTATACCTCGGCACGTTTCTGCATCTTGCTGATCGTGTCCTTCATCTCTGTATCGGTCGGATTGCTCTTGGTCGCCTGATACTTGATGCTGACACCACCGGCCAGATCAAGACCCAGTCGGATATTCTGTGCGCTTCCCTTGTGAGCCGAACCAAGACCCACCAGAGTGGTGTAACCACAGAATGCGATGACTGCCAGCACAACAATAAGGCTGAGCAGTCCTTTTCTCTTGCTCTTCATGTTACTTATCTCCTTTTTACTAACTACTTTGCGGCCGTCTGCTCCTGCATGGGACAAACAACCAAACTAACGGTCATTATACCATAGTTCTGTGTTTATTGGCAAGCATTCCCGTCAGTCTGCATCGCCGGATTATTTCTCCGAACTCTGCTTGTCGATCTCGACAATATTCTCTTTGCGCATCGGGATACGGCAGTTCTTGTTGTTACCGAACTCAACGATCACAACTTCATCGGTAATGTCCACGATCACGCCGTAAAATCCACTGGTTGTCAGCACACTGTCTCCGCGCTCCAGCGTGGTCAGAAGCGAATCGTGTTCCTTCTGCTTTTTCTTCTGCGGACGGATCGCAAAAAACCAGAATACACCGATTACTGCGGCGTAGATAACGATCATTGAAACGATCTGCTGACCTCCTGTTGCGGCATTTCCTGCCAGAAAACTGATTGTACTCATGATAATCCTCCATTCAACTGTTCTAATTTTGCTTTTTTATAGTCCTGAAAACGACCCTGTTCGATCGCTTCCCGAATTTCTTCCATAAGGTGATTGTAGAAATACAGATTGTGTGTCACCATAAAACGCAGCCCCAGCATCTCCTTGGCCTTTAACAGATGTCTGATGTAGGCTCTGGAGTATTTGCGGCATACCGGACAGTCACAGGTTTCATCCAATGGTCTGTCGTCGCGCTCATACCGTGCATTCATCAGATTCATCTTGCCGTGATTGGTGTAGGCATGTCCATGGCGCCCGTTTCGCGCAGGATAGACACAGTCAAAGAAATCGACACCTCTCTCCACGGATTCCAGAATATTGGCCGGAGTTCCGACACCCATCAGGTACGTCGGCTTGTCCTCCGGAAGATACGGGACGGTCTCATCCAGAATGTGGTACATCTGCTCATGGCTCTCGCCCACCGCCAGACCACCTAACGCATACCCATCCAGATCCAGTTCCGAAATACGCTTGGCATGCTCAATGCGGATGTCCTCAAAGGTACCGCCCTGGTTGATTCCAAACAGCATCTGCTCAGGGTTGATCGTTGTCTCCAACCGATTCAGACGATCCATCTCTTTCTTGCATCTCTCCAGCCAGCGGCTCGTGCGATCCACAGAATCCTGCATGTACTTGCGCGTGGCAGGATGTGGCGGACATTCGTCAAATGCCATGGCGATCGTCGATGCCAGATTGGACTGGATCTGCATACTCTCCTCCGGTCCCATGAAAATCCTGTGACCGTCAATGTGGGAGCGGAACGTCACACCCTCCTCCCGGATCTTGCGCAGCCCCGCCAGGGAAAACACCTGAAATCCACCGGAATCAGTCAGGATCGGTTTGTCCCACACCGCAAAGCGATGAAGACCTCCCATATCATGAACCACGTCATCGCCCGGTCTCACATGAAGATGATAGGTGTTGCACAGCATGATCTGGGTGCGGATGTCGCGAAGATCATCCGTGGACACAGCTCCCTTGATCGCGCCGATCGTCCCGACATTCATAAACACCGGTGTCTGGACCGTACCATGCACAGTTGTAAACTCCGCCCGCTTCGCGCGTCCGTCTTTGCATAATATCTTATACATATGTTCTTCCTCTTCTAACCTGTTCTCTTACTTGCGGAAAAACTCCGCAACGATCCGGATTGCAATGATCACCAGCGCAATCGGAACAAGTACTGTTACGGTAAATTTCAGCAGAGCACCCAGTATAATAAAGACAACCAGGATCACAGCCACGCCGATCGCCACACTCTTGATCCGGTCCCAGATCCCTGTCTGCGCAGTTCCTTCATAGGTGTAAGACTGCTCTTCATATACCTCATGAACCGGACGTGTACCCTCCTGTCCATGTCCTGCTTCATAGCTGCTGATAATGGTCCGGCAGATCATACGCGGATCTCCCAGCTCCTCACAGACCGCTTCCTCGCTCTTGCCACTGTTCTGAAAATATGCATCATAATACCGGATATTCTCCTGAACCACAGCGGACGGCAGCGACTGTGCCAGCGTCTCTCCCATAATGGTCAAAAATTCTTTTTTGGTCATAATCACTCTCTCACTCAACTGTATACGCAAACAGCTTTGCAGCCGAAGCGACTGCAAAGCTGTTCCTCGTATCATGATCTGGTCATGTCTGATTATTCAAATGCCTTACCAACGGATCCAAATAATTCCATCTTCTCTTTTACAGTAGCCTTGATAGCCTCTGCACCAGGAGCTAACAGCTTACGAGGATCAAATCCTTTGCCCTCTTTGTCCTTGCCGGCCTCGATGTACTCGCGGGTAGCTTCCTGGAAGGATAACTGGCACTCTGTGTTTACATTGATCTTGGAAACGCCAAGTGAGATGGCTTTCTTGATCATGTCAGCAGGAATACCTGTACCACCGTGAAGAACTAATGGCATCTCACCTGTCTTTGCCTGGATCGCATCCAGAGTCTCAAAGCTCAGTCCTGCCCAGTTCTCTGGGTACTTACCATGAATGTTACCGATACCTGCTGCCAGCATATCAACACCCAGATCTGCAATGATCTTGCACTCTTCCGGATCAGCACACTCACCGGCACCGATGACACCGTCTTCCTCACCACCGATGGAACCTACCTCACACTCAATGGAAAGACCTAAGTTGTGAGCGACATGAATCAGCTCAGTAGACTTTGCAAGGTTCTCCTCAAATGGGAAATGAGAACCATCGAACATGATGGATGTAAAACCAGCCTTGATGCATTTGTAGCATCCTTCGTAAGTACCATGGTCTAAGTGAAGTGCTACAGGAACTGTGATTCCCAGTTCCTCATCCATAGCTTTAACCATAGCTGCTACGGTCTTGAAACCTGTCATATACTTACCGGCACCCTCAGATACACCTAAGATAACCGGGCTCTTTAACTCCTCAGCAGTTAACAGAATAGACTTTGTCCACTCTAAGTTGTTGATGTTGAACTGACCAACTGCATAGTGACCAGCTTTTGCTTTCTTTAACATTTCGGTTGCTGAAACTAACATAAATCGAACCCTCCATTTTGTAATTTTGCAGACACCGCCTGCCGTTATTTACTATAACCGTGCCTATTATACCCCATTTATCGCAAAAAGGGAATAAAAATTCTGTGAAATCCTCAAAAAAGTCACATTTACCGGAAAAGTTCCCGGATTTCGTCCATCTTTTCCATGGCCAGACGATACCCCATCCGATAACTTGCCTCCAGCACCTTGATGTCACCCTCCAGGCTGGCCAGCGGATACTGCGGGCGGATGATCACGACCCGTCCCATCTGCTCCAGTCTCTCGCACAGTTTCACCGACTCATTGTACTTGTGGTAGCGGGTCAATATGCGGTGTGCCACCTTCGGATATCTGTACCGAAGTGCCAGTGCTCCGAGCTTGTGGGATCCCTGACACGTCTTCTCAAAGCCCTCCGGCTGGGTCAGCACGACCAATGCCTTTTTCTGTCCATCGTGAAGCAGTTTGTCGATCGGGATCGGATTGGACAATCCGCCGTCAAAATACTCTCTGCCGCCAATCTTGCCGGGCGGCAGAAGCAATGGCATGGCGCAGCTCGCCAGCAGCACTTCATAGGTATCATCCACGTCCTCATTGGTAAAATAGCATGCCTTGCCTGTCTGTGCATCTGTCGTCACCGCCACAAATTTGCAGTGTCCGTCCTGAAATGTCCTGCGGTCAAACGGTTCCAGTTCCTGCGGAATGGTGCGGAACACGAAATCCACACCGAACAGACTGTGATCCGTCAGCAGATTTCGCTTGCCGACATACCGTGGATCATTGCGGTAATGTTCAATGATCCTCCAGTTTCTTCCTCTCTGTCTCGACACATAGGACACTCCGTAGGCACTGCCCGCAGACACTCCGATGCAATACGGAAATTCAATCTTTTCATCCAGAAGTGCATCCATCACTCCACAACTGAACACGGAACGAAATGTTCCACCCTCAAACAATACTCCTGGCACAACCGGTCACTCCTCTCATTGTTTGTCATAAATCTCGAATTTTGTCATGTTGCCGTCCAGCACATTGATATAAAATGTATTTCCCCGCAGGCTTTCCAGCGAGATCTCCGTCCCGACCCACGGGTCAATATTCTGATACATATACTGATCCTTCAGTTTCTTGGACGCATCCCAGATGTGAAGACGCACATCCTCCGCACATCCGTCATCTACCGTCACCTTCAATACCGGGTTCTCCATAAATGACCAGTCGGACAGATTGATCTGCACATAATCCGATCCGGATGCATCCACACTCATCCCTGCGCTCACACTGCTCTGCACATTGGAGCTGCCTCCCTTGGTCCAGTTTCCGGTCCAGGTAAGTGTAGTTCCCGGCGCGATCGGCTCCGCGGATGTCTCCGGTGCCGGCGTATTGGTTGAACCCGAATAGCTGTCAATGTAACTGAGCAGAGTATTCAGATAATTTCTCCGGGAATTCAGGAAATCCTGGTTTGCATAGACACCGCTGTCCCCTGTGGACCACGCACTTCTGTTTGCATTGAACCTTTGGACAAACTGATCATTGAGCGGTCTGTAGACATTCATATACCGGGTGGTCAGTTCAGCGGTACGGCTCCGGGTATAGACATCATTTGCCAGATGTGTCAAGGTGTCCTTCAATTTCTGACGGAAGGTGGCACTGTCATACAGATTCCGGAATATTGTCACCGGCACATTGGCCGAAGACCGGTTGAGCAGCGTGCCAATGTTGTTGGAACTCCACTCTGAGCCTGCGTTACCGCTCCAGGTCGGCACTCCGGTCAGATCCAGATCATACAGGCAGAATCTCCACTTGCCGTCCTCTTTGGCCACGTTCGGATTGACATCCTGCGTCTTCCAGATGGACCAGTTCTTACCCGGCCAGTCATAGCCATTGTTCAGATAGATCATGATTCCAAAATAATCCAGTGCGGACTGCTCATCAATGTAGTGGTCGATCACATACTGATATGCTTCATCCCCGCTCAGATTATGCGTCTTCAGATAATCCAGCATATCCCGCAGATAATAGCCCTGATCGGTCACTCCCTTCGGCAGATCCCCGTCATCCAGCTTGTATCCATAGGAACTATACTGAGCCTCATCGCTGCCCTTATAGATCAATACCTGATCCTTGTCCACACCGTACTTGTTCTCCAGGTAATTATTCCGGTAATCACTCTGCAACAGATAATATCCCCAATATTCGCCATCAAGATACACAACGCATGGACGATAGTTCAGCGTCTCACACCGGGCATCCGTCAGGAAACTCTGCATATACGCATCCTTGAACTTATAATTGAATGCGTCATTGCCACCGTTTCTGAGAACCAGAGTCTTATACTTGGTGATCGTGTCCCCCTGCTCATCCTCCAGGTCCGGGAAGAACGCGTACTTGAAGTTCTTCTTTCCATATTCATCACGGGCATACAGACGGAAACTCTTCTGTACATTTTCGCGGGAATAGTTGCCCTGGATACGGATACCACAATCCTGCTGCAGTCTGCAGGTCGTCGTCGTTCCGTCCGTCTCAAAATACTCAATGTGGGCATTGCGCTCCCACTCACGCCCCCTCTGTTTGAAGTTGGACGTCAGATTGTGCTCGACATCCGCCCCGCTCAGGCTGCCATGCTGCCGAATATATTCCTGCAGGGAATCCTGAAAGATTTTTCCTCTGGCATAGATGCCCACCTCATCGTCAAACAGATCGTCCTGGTCCATGGAGATCGAGATAACCGCCAGTTTCTGTCCGGCTGCACTGGCACTGGATGCTGCCCCCTGGATATGCGTAGACATATTACCGATGAAATAGGTATTTGTGGCAACGGTTCCGTAGTTTCCCTGCGCATTCCGGCTGACCGCTTTGACCACTGTACATTTGTCCACCGCATTGTCCGACGGTGCCGTCATATTGCTCATGACCCTGTTGCCGGAGATATAGCTGTTCAAAGTCTCGATCTTCTCCGGAGACACTGCCGCAAGCACGTTTTTGTCTCCACTGCGGCTCTTGATAGAGATTCCGGTCTGATATGTCTTCCGGGAATCGCTGGTTCTCGGATCACTGCCATCTGTCGTATAGTAAATAACCTCGTTCTCCGTCGAAGTCAGTGTCAGTGTAAATGCAGACGGATAGGTTCCGCTTGCCTGTGACATGGTCACTTCAGAGCGGTTTACTACAGGTGTAGAACTTGGTTTTGCGGTGATTTCCGGAATGGCAGAAGACGTCGTCACCGGAGCTGCCGTCGGTTTATCTGAGCCCGCCGGGCTGCTGGTCTTCGGTGGCTCACTGTCCTGTGGTTTTCCGGATTCTTCCGGAGACATGCTCTGTGCAGGACTCTGTGAGCCGGATGGATTCCCGCTGTCCGTCGGCTCTGTCGTTCCAGCCGGATTCACGCTGTCTGAAGGATCCGACGAAGCGGATGGCTCCAGGCTCGCCTGCGTGCCCGGTGTCTGGCTTTCCTTTGGGATCAGCGTCTCCTCCGGTGACACACTCGGAAACGGCAATATCGGCGGCTGTGGATTCGCAGTGGCCGAAGCTGTGCCTGCGACCACCTTCACCCTGCAGACATATTTCTTTCCCTGATATCTGGCAACGATCCTGGCGCTGCCCGGCGCAACCG
>ERZ1034984.1874-NODE-1874-length-18290-cov-21.104634_pt1 | contig 18290 bp, 17 predicted proteins | sample MGYA00520589_ERZ1034984 | MGnify/ENA primary metagenome ERZ1034984 (study PRJEB33766, sample SAMN09781790) | gut metagenome | biome: gut microbiome | host: Homo sapiens | place: Madagascar | study: EMG produced TPA metagenomics assembly of the PRJNA485056 data... | reverse complement strand
GACCTGTGCGACAAGTGCCACCCGTTCTACACCGGCCAGCAGAAGCTCGTCGACACCGGTGGACGCGTCCAGCGCTTCGCTGACAAGTTCGGTGGCGCCGCTGCCGCCCAGCTCGAGAAGGCCGCTGCTGCCAAGGCCGCCCGTGAGGCCAAGGCTGCCGAGCTCGCCGCCGCCAAGAAGGCCGAGCGCGAGGCCAAGGCCGCTGCCAAGGCCAAGCGTGCCGCCGAGTACGAGGCCAAGGCCGCTGCCGAGGCCGCCAAGGCTGCCGCTGAGGCTCCTGCCGAGGAGGCCACCGAGGCTCCCGCCGAGGCCGCCGAGACCGAGGCCGCTGCCGAGTAGCACTCGCCCATAGCAAGCAAAGGGCCCGCGACGTCACGTGCGTCGCGGGCCCTTTCTTGTGGCGCGGGATGGGGTGCCACCGTCTTGGCTCGTTGATTACACGAGCTTGAAGCGCGGCTCCTCGCCCTTGTCCTCATCGGCATCATCGCCGGGGACCTCGGTCTGCATCTGGGCGCGCATCTCGGCCACGCGCCGGGCGGCCTGCTCGGCCGTCTCGTGCTCCTCGGCAAACGAAGCGTCGCGGATGACGGACTCGAGCGCGCGGCGGCGCCTGGCGAAGGCCATCATGTCCTCGTAGTCGCCGTGCTTGCGCGTCTCCTCGATGAGGGCCTTGGCGTCCTTGGGCGACATCCCCAGGATGCCGGGGAGCTCCGTCTCATCCACGTAGATGGCGTACTCGTCCACGATGGCGTCAAGCGCGGCGTCCTGCTCAGCAAGCGCCTGGGCCTCCTCGCTGACGGCGTGCTCGAAGTCGTGCTCGCTCATGCCGGACGCGGCGAGCAGCTGCGCCAGGTCGACGCCGTTCTGCATGGCCTGCATCTCGAAGCCCTGGCGAACGGTGTCGCGGGCACGCTCGATGCTCTCCGCGGGAATGCGCTGCTCCACGCGGCGGGCGAGCTCCTCGGCGCACAGCCCCGCCTTCGTGGACTCCACGTAGCGCGCGTTGATCTGCTCGAGCTCCTCGCGCACGGCCTGCTGGAGCTCGGCGAGCGTGTTGATGCCCTCGACGTTCTCGGCGATCCAGGCGTCCGTGGGCAGGTCGTCATCGTTCCAACCGCGCTCGGCCACGATGCCGGCGATGCCGTAGCCAACCTCCTCGTCCGTGAGGTGGGGGACGGTGAGCGTGACCTCGACGGGCTCGTAGGAGCTCAGCGTGTAGTGGTAGTGGCCGTCGATGAACAGCGGCTCGGGCTTGTTGGGCATGGGTCCTCCTGATGGGCGGGCGTGATGGTGGGTCTGCTTTGCGGCTGGCCCCGTGCGTAGTAGGGTACCCATAAGCATACGAGAGATGCCGCGGCCGCGCGCATCAATGACGCAACCACAGGAGACGCATGAAGAAGCGCAACGACGGCATTGCCGAGGAGGGTGAGCTCTTCGCCACGCATATTGGCGGCTCCGCCCTTCCCGAGGGCGTCATGATGCGAGGAAAGCTCAGCTGGGCCGCGGCGGTGCGAGAGCCAAGCGGCCGCATCTATGTTGAGGAACATGAGCTGGCGCCGGCCGACGAGAAGCCTGCCCGGCGGCGTCTGCCTGTCATTCGCGGTTGCGTGTCGTTCGTGGAGTCGATGGTGCTCTCGTACAAGGCGATGTGCGTGGCGAGCGATCACGCCTATGACGAGGAGGGCGAGACATACGCGAGCCTGCTGGCTGCCGGGCGCGTGCAACGTGCGGCCGCGGGCGATGCTGCCGAGAACGGCGACGCGCCTGTGGGCGCGGTGGATGTGGATGCGGACGCGGCCGCCGGCGAGCCCGCCGAGTCCGAGTCCATGTCTGCCGCGGCATTTGGCCTGTCGATGGCGCTTGGCCTCGTCCTTGGCGTGATGCTCTTCATGGCGATTCCCGTGGGCGTAGCAAACCTGCTGGTGGGAGACTATACGCCTGCGAACGCGATGCGGTGGAACCTCGTTGAGGCGCTGCTGCGCATCGTGATCTTCGTGGCCTACATATGGGCTGTTGGCCTCGTGCCCGACATGCGCCGCGTGTTTGGCTATCACGGCGCCGAGCACCTCACGATCCACTGCTTCGAGCATGGGCTGCCACTCACGCCGGAGAACGCGTCGCGGTTCAGCCGCCTGCACGTGAGGTGTGGCACGGCGTTTCTCATCATGACGATGATCGTGGCCATTCTCGTGAACACGCTTGTCCCGGTGGCGAGCTGGGCGGACGCGCTGGGCCTCGTGGCCCTTGGCCGTGCGGCGTTCGTGCTGGTGAGCCGCCTTGTGCTGCTGCCGCTCGTGGCGGGCGTCTCGTATGAGGTCACGGTGAAGTGGGCGGGCTCGCATCCCGACCTGTGGCTCGTGAGACTCGTGCTGTGGCCAGGACTTCAGATGCAGCGCCTCACGACGCGCGTCCCCGACCGCGACATGCTCGAGTGCGCCATCGCCGCCATGCAGCGCGTCTACGCCACCGAGAAGGCCGCCGGCCTGGAGTAGACGGCAGCCTTGCGGGCGTCTCGCGGCCCCGCGTCCTCGTGAGTGCAGCTATTTTGTCAGTTGCGGCCCGTTTTCTCGCACCGTCTGACCAGACATCTACACTCGCGAGCGCTGCAAACGCGACACTACGCGCCGTCGCCGGCCTCCCATAGCGACCGATTTGCAGCGCTCGATGATTCTGTTGCCGAGAAGGCCCCCAACCGTGGCGTCTCGCCGTCTGTACACGATAATCTGCAAAATCGTGTACATCGTGTACACGAAAAAGCACAAAAACATGTACAGCCTGTACATGAAAAAGCATAAAATCGTGTACACGACACCACTCGGGTTGGAGCAAACCATGACAATCCCAACGCCGCGATCGCTTAAGCGCAAGTTCTCGGAGAGGATAGAGGACTGGTTCCATACGGACGCCATTCATCCGCTTCTCGTGATGGGTGCAAGGCGTACGGGCAAGACCTACCTGATCAACCAGATGGGGCGTCAGCTTGCCGGAGACCAGTTTGTCTCCCTCGACTTCCAGACCGATCTTGCCGCCGTCGAGCGCATCTTTGGTGGCCCCACGGATGACGTTGATGGGATCGTCAAGCATCTTGCCGAATACAAGGGCGTCGAGAACCTCGACCCATCCCGCGCGCTCCTCTTCTTCGATGAGGTTCAGCTTGACGAGCGCGCGCTCAACTCCCTGCGCTTCTTTGCTGGGTCACGCTGGCGTGTCATTGCAAGTGGCAGTCTCCTTGGCGTCACGACACGTCAACGCAAGCTGCCGTTTCCCTCCGGCGTTCGCCAGGCGACGCTTCTCCCCATGGACTTCGAGGAGTTTCTCTGGGCCATGGGAGAGGAGGCGATGGCACGTGCAATTCGCGAGCACGCCACGTCCCTTGAGCCTTACATGCTCCATGACCGGGCGCTCGACCTCTATCACCGTTATCTCATCGTTGGCGGTATGCCGCTCCCTGTCCGTCAATATCGAGATACCCAGTCCCTCGAGGCGGCGTCCGAGGAGCTCGCGGAGATCGAGTCTACCTACGTTGCCGACATGACCGATGTCGAGAACGGAATCAGCGGAATCTCGGCCAAGAGAATCTGGGACAGCCTGCCCAAGCAGCTCCTGCGCTCGTCCACCAAGAAGTTCAAGTACTCCGAGGTCGTGCGGGGCGGACGCCGTGCTCGTCTCTTGGAGCCCCTTGAGTGGCTCGCCGCGGCGGGAATCGTGAACATCAACGACCTCACGCGGGATTCCCAGGCGCCGCTTGCTCCCTACAACGACGAGGAGGGCAGCTTCTTCAAGGTCTACGTTGCGGACACGGGCGTGATGTTCAGCAAGTTCGGGATTGCCCCAGGTCTGTTCCTGAATCCTGAGCTCCAGGCATCGCTCTCGTCGGACTTCAGGGGAGCTCTGGCCGAGAATTACGTGATGCAGGCGCTTAAGGCGGCTGGTCTCAAGACCTTCTACTGGATGCCCGAGGAAAACGCCCAGCGAGGGGAGATCGACTTCATCTATCAGACGAAGATGGCCGAGGTTATTCCCGTTGAAGTGAAGTCTGCTCGCAACGTGAGTGCCAAGACGCTCTCTCGCTTCATGAGGGAGAGCCGCGCACCGTTTGGCGTGCGGCTCTCCGAGAATGAGTTTGGTTGTACCAAGCTCGAGAATGGTGCCGAGTTTAGAAGTCTGCCTCTCTACGCAGCGTTCTGCATGGATGGGATGAAATAGGGGTCGTCTCAACACGCCATTTCTCGCGAGCGCTGCAAATCGGTCACTAATCGCCTCCGACGGCCGCCTATAGTGACCGATTTGCAGCGCTCGATGATTCTGTTGCCGAGATTGCCCTCGTGCAGAGCTCGTGCCCGCTTCTGCCGCCGATGCGCACCCTGCCCCTCTCGGGGTATGATACGTGCGCCTATGCGAAAGGGGACCGCACCATGTATCTGAGGAACGACAAGCTCTAGCTACCTTGCCGCCAACGCGCTGCCACAATGCAGCGCCCTCCTCGTCCCCATCGTTTTGCGCGGCCGCCGCATGCTCGCCGGCCGCATATCACAAGGAGTCCCCATGCGAGACAAGCTCGAAAAACTCATCTACGCCTACGAGGAGCTCGAGAAGAAGCTCTCCGACCCGGCCGTTGCCAGCGACATCAAGGAGTTCACGCGCCTCAACAAGGAGTACGCGCACCAGACCGACCTCGTGAACGCTGCGCGCGAGTACCTCTCTGCGCTCGACGACATCGAGGCCGCCAAGGAGATGCTTCACGAGGCGTCCGACGCCGAGGAGAAGGAGCTGCTCCAGGCCGACATCGCCGAGAACGAGGAGAAGCTTCCCCAGCTCGAGGAAGACATCAAGTTCATGCTCATCCCGGCCGACCCGGCGGACGAGAAGGACACCATCGTCGAGATTCGCGCTGGCGTAGGTGGCGACGAGGCCGGCATCTTCGCGGGCGACCTGTTCAAGATGTACGAGCGCTTCATCTCCTCGAAGGGCTGGAAGTCCGAGGTCCTCTCGAGCAGCCCGTCCGATTCCGGCGGCTTCAAGACCATCGAGTTCAAGGTCACGGGCGACCGCGTCTACTCCGTCATGAAGTACGAGAGCGGCGTCCACCGCGTCCAGCGCATCCCCAAGACCGAGAGCCAGGGCCGCATCCAGACCTCCACGGCCACGGTCGCCGTGCTGCCCGAGGCCGATGAGATCGACATCCAGATCGACCCCACCGACCTGCGCATCGACACGTACTGCGCCTCTGGCCCCGGCGGCCAGTGCGTCAACACGACGTACTCCGCCGTGCGCATCACGCACCTTCCCACGAACACCGTCGTGCAGTCGCAGGACCAGCGCTCGCAGATCCAGAACCGTGAGGTCTGCATGCAGATGCTGCGCGCCCGCCTCTACGAGAAGGAGCTCGAGCGCCAGCAGGCCGAGCTTGGCGCCGAGCGTCAGAGCCAGATCGGCCACGGCAACCGTTCCGAGAAGATCCGCACGTACAACCAGCCGCAGGATCGCGTGACCGACCACCGCATCGGCTTCAACAGCACGTACAACTCCGTGCTGCTTGGCGATGGCCTTGCCTCCGTCATCGACGCCCTTGCCGCGGCCGACCGTGCCGAGAAGCTCGCCCAGCAGGTGTAATTTCCGCCAATAGAAAGCAGGGGCCGGCAAGGGGACAGTCCCTTTTGCCGGCCCCTGCTTGTGTGGCTCTCTATGCGTCCAGATGCGTGCGATGGTCCTGGTAGTTCGCGAGATATCCGGCGAACTCCGCCGAGGTGTCCGAGTTGCCCGTGCGCCACGCCTTGTGGTCGATGATGGCGCTTGGCTCGCCGCCCTGTTCGGCGCACCAGGCGTCGATGTAGGCGATAAGCCCGTCGAGTGCCTCGAGCTGTGCCTGTGGGTAGTCGCTCTCGCCGCCAACGTGGACCATCTCGATGCCTATCGAGTACGAGTTCATCCCGTAATCCGGGCACGACGAGCCGATGGGCGTCGTGCCGCGCTTGTCGTCCCGGCTCTCGTCCGTGACGCCGTACAGCTCGTTGTGCCCGGCGTCTCCGTACCCGGCGTGATGGGCAATCTGGTCCACGGGCACGCACTGCGCAATGTGGCCGTCCTTGCCCACGACGAACTGTGCCGCAACGAGGTTCCCGTTGCCAACCCAGTAGCTCACGATGCCCTCGGGCTCGCCGTCGCCCTCCGTGTCGTGCAGCACGATGTAGTGCTGGTATTCGATACCCTTGGGCCCGTGCGACAGCTCGTCGTGAAAGTCGCTTGCCACGTCAAGGCGTGCGAGAAGCTCATCGGCCGAAGGACCGGCTGGCGTGGACGAGTTGACAGCCTGCGCCTCGTCCTTCTCGGATTCCGCACTTGCGGGTGCCGTCTGCGTCGCTTGCGCGCCCGGTTGCCGTTTTGTTGCCAGCGCCGCGACCACGCCGCCAATCCCGGCGAGGGCGGCACCGCCGATGATGCCGATGGCAGCCCGGCGCGTTACGGGTTGCGATCGCTTGTTGGAGCTGGGCATGGCGAGTCCTTACAGGTGGCTCGAGCCCAGGCTCTGCTCCACGCTCTTGATTGCCTCGGCGTTTGAGCGCTCCACGGAGCTCAGCTGCACGCTGTCGTCGAATTCGTCGGGCGAGTAGGTGGGCGTGTACCAGGGCTTTGCGTTGAAGTAGGCCTGCAGCGTCTGGTCCCTGAACATGCGGCCGTGGCGGGCGTAGATCTCGTTTCTTGCGTACCAGAGCTCGTCCACGGAGAGGTTCATGCCCCTGATGTCATCGGCCGAGTAGCTTACGGTGTCGCTGTCGGGGATGACGTAATCGCTGCTTGCGCCTCGCGGGGCGGGCGTGGATGCGGTTGCCGGCGTGCTCGTGGTGGCGGGCTCGGTTGTGGCTGCGGGCTCGGACGTGGCTACGGGCTCGGAGGTGGCGCTCTGCTCCGTGGTGGCCTCCTCGCTCGTGGCTGCCTGTGCCGGCGCCGTCTGCTTGATGCCGAACAGATTCATCGGATCGAGAAGAATGAATGCCACGGCTGCCGCAGCCACAACGATGATGGCGACGACGGCCGCGATGATGGCCCCGCGGCTTGTCCCGCCCTTGCTGGGCGCCTTTTGATAGGCAGGCTGCTGGGGAACGCTCTGGTAGATGGGCTGTTGAGGGGCCGGCTGGTATTGCGTGGACTGCGGTGCCTGGTACTGCGTGGCCTGCTCGGGCGCCTTCGGAGCAACCCGCGTGGGCTGGCCGGTTATGACGCGCGTCTCGTTTGCGACGGGCATGACGGTCGTCTCGTCCGTTCCCTCCACGTGCGCGCCGCACTTTGTGCAGAACTTCGATCCATCCGGGAGCTGGGCCCCGCATTTCGTGCAGAACATACACGTCCTCCTCTGCGTCCTTCAATTACACAGGTTGAATTGTAAGGCTGAGAGCCGATGACAAACGCCGCTTTGCCGGCTCGCCCGCTACTATGTGTGGGAGCAAGATGCGCCGCGCCCGTGGCGCGCAACTTCCGGAGGCCCCATGGCAGAAGAGAACGTCTGGACGATAAACCGCTGTCTCACCTGGACGCGTGACTACCTCGCGCGCAGGGGGGACGAGCACGCGCGCCTCTCGGCCGAGTGGCTGCTGAGCGCCGCGACGGGCAAGGACCGCACGGGCCTCTACATGGCCTTCGACGAGCCGCTCTCTCCAGACGAGCTCTCCCGCATGCACGGCTTCATCGAGCGTCGCGCCAAGGGCGAACCACTTCAGTACATCACGGGCAAGACGAGCTTCCGCTTCATCGAAGTCGCCTGCGCCCCGGGCGTGCTCATCCCGCGCCCCGAGACGGAGCTTCTCGTGGACGCCGCCCTCGAGGGCATCGACGCCGCGAGCGCGATGAGCCCCGTCCGCGTGCTTGAGGTTGGCTGCGGCACGGGCTGCGTGAGCTGCGCCATCGCCAGCGAGCGCCCGGGCACGCTCGTGACGGCCACGGACATCTCGCCTACCGCCGCCGCCCTTGCGCGCGAGAATCGCGATGCGCTTGGCCTCGCCAACTTCGTTGACGTCGTCGAGTGCGATCTCGTCTCAGGCGTCTCTCCCGAGCTTATGGGGACGTTTGCCGTGCTTGTCTCGAACCCTCCCTACATCCCGGACGACGTCATGCGCAAGCTGCCCGATGAGGTCGCCAACTTCGAGCCCGAGCTCGCCCTTGCGGGCGGCGCGGACGGCCTCGACGTGTACCGTCGCCTGCTTGACGCGGCGCCCCGTGCGCTCGTCCCCGGCGGCATGCTCGCCGTCGAGCTCCACGAGGACGCGCTCGACGCCGCGGCAGACCTCGCGCGCGAGCAGGGCTGCTGGAAGTCGATCGAGATTCGCCGTGACCTTACGGGCCGCACACGCTTTATCGTTGCGCGTCTCGCCGGGGAACTGCCTGCTGCCGCGCCCGTCCACGAGCCCGAGGGGCGCATCGTCCCCTGCAACCAGGACGAGCCGTCGCCCGAGGTCATCGCCGACGCGGCCTCCGTGCTGCGCGCCGGCGGCGTCGTCGTGATGCCCACGGACTCCGTCTACGGCATCGGCGCCGCGGCGATTCCGGACAATCCCGGCCACCACCGGATCTTCGACATCAAGCGCCGCGACCTCGCGCAGACGCTGCCGCTTCTCGTCTCCGACGCCTCCGAGCTCGACCGTCTCGCGGTCGATGTGCCCGCGTGGGCGCACACGCTCGCGGAGCGCCTGTGGCCCGGCGCCCTCACGCTCGTCGTTCACGCGAGCGAGGCCGTCCCGCGTGAGTTCCAGCGCGAGAACGGCACCGTTGCCCTGCGCGTTCCCAACTCCGCGCTCGTCCGCGAGCTTGCCCGCGAGGTGGGGCCGCTTGCCGTGACGAGCGCTAACACGCACGGCATGCCCGCGCCCGCGACCTCCGATGACATCGAGCGCCGCATCGCAGACGCCGCCGACCTTACGCTCGCGGCCGGCCCCACGCCTGCCGGCGCCGCGTCGACCATCGTCGACACCACCACGGGCGAGCCGCGCATCGTGCGCCAGGGCCCCATCCCCGAAGAGGTCATCGCCACCCTCGCCCACTAGCCGCCGCGAGCCGAGTGGCCCGACGCGAGCCGAGCTCCCCGCAAACGTCCGTCGCCCTCATCCCTTGGCAGACGCCCCGCCGCCCGCCGAGAGCCTCGCCCCGTCGCCGCTCCCGCTTCCTACACTGGTGCGAAGCGACAGACGGGAGGCACGCATGGCAACGATCATGGACAGCGTCATGAGCTCGGCCAAGGACGACGCGATGGGAGCGCGGGAGGCGCCGGAGGGCTGCATCATGGCCCTCGATGCCGGCACGACGAGCGTTCGCGCCATTCTCTTTGACGAGTACGGCCACAAGGTCGCCGTGGCGCAGCGCCTGCTCACCATGCACTACCCGCATCCCGGGTGGGTCGAGCAGGACCCGGTCGAGATTCTCTCGGCGCAGGTGGCCTGCATGATCGAGGTCCAGTTCAAGAGCGGTATCCACTCGGACCGCATCCACGCCATCGGCATCACCAACCAGCGCGAGACGGTCATCGTGTGGGACCGCCAGACCGGCCAGCCCATCTATGATGCGGTCGTCTGGCAGTGCCGCCGCACGGCCGACGCCGTCGCCGAAATCGTCGAGGACGGCTACGGCGACCTCATCCGCGAGCGGACGGGCCTCGTGCCCGACGCGTACTTCTCGGCCACGAAGATCGCCTGGATCCTTGACAACGTCGAGGGTGCCCGAGAGATGGCAAACGCCGGCGAACTCATGTGCGGCACGGTCGACACGTGGCTCATCTACAACCTCACGCGTGGCGAGGTGCACGCCACGGACTACACGAACGCGAGTCGCACCATGCTCTTCGACATCCATCGGCTCGACTGGGACGACGACCTGTGCGAGATATTCCGCGTGCCGCGCTCCATGCTTCCTGAGGCCAGGCCATCGTCGGGCTCCTTTGGCGAGGTGAGCTCCGACATCATGCGCAACCACCCGCGCATCACGGGCGTGGCGGGAGACCAGCAGGCCTCCTTGTTCGGCCACTGCTGCTTTGCGCCGGGAAGCGTCAAGAACACGTACGGCACCGGCTGCTTCATGCTCATGAACCTGGGGCCCAAGCCCGTCATGTCGAGCAACGGCCTCGTCACCACCATCGGCATTGCCGAGGGCGGGCGCGTGGACTACGCGCTCGAGGGCTCCGTCTTCCAGGCCGGCTCGGTCATCCAGTGGCTTCGCGACGGCCTGCGACTCATCGATGACGCGGACCAGACCGCAAAGATCGCGAGCTCGGTGCCAGACACGGACGGCTGCTACGTGGTCCCCGCCTTCACGGGCCTGGGTGCCCCTTGGTGGCGCTCGGACGCGCGTGGTGTCATCGCCGGCATCACGCGCGGCACCGACCGCGCCCGTCTCGTCCGCGCCGCCTGCGAGTCCATGGCCTACCAGACCTACGATGTCCTCAAGGCCATGGAGGCAGACTCGGGCAGGAGTCTCTCCTCGCTCAACGTCGACGGCGGGGCGGCCAACAACCCCTTCATCATGCAGTTCCAGGCAGACCTTCTCGGCATGGACGTCGTTCGGGCGGCGTCGGCCGAGACCACGGCGATGGGCGCGGCGTACCTGGCAGGCCTTGCCTGCGGCTTCTGGGCAGACAGGGACGAGCTCGCCGGTCTTGCGGAGGACGAGAAGACCTACGCGCCCGGCATGAGCCCCGAGCACGCCGCCGCGCTTCTCGAGGGCTGGCACGAGGCCGTGCGTCGCACGCTCGCGTAGGCGTCTGTCCGGCATTTTCTCGCGCTTCTGCCAGGCCGCGTCACCGGTGCGCGGCTGCCGTGCTCCGTGGTACGCTTCTGCCGTCTGATTCGCTTATAGCAAAGGAGCTCCCATGCGCATTGTCGTCGCCTCCGATCACGCCGGCTTCTGCCAGAAGGACGTCATCTGCGACTTCGTCCGCGGCCTTGGCCACGAGGTCGAGGACCTCGGCCCCGAGACGGCCGATCGCGTCGACTATCCCGACTTCGCCGACAAGGTTGCCCGTCGCGTGTCCGAGGGGACGGCCGACCGCGGCATCCTCATCTGCGGCACGGGCATCGGCATGGCCATGACGGCCGACAAGGTCCCCGGCGTCCGCGCCACCGTGGTCCAGACGAACAAGTTCGCCGAGCTGTGCCGCGAGCACAACGACTGCAACGTCATCTGCCTGTCTGGCCGCTTCACGGCCCCGATGGACAACTGCGAGTTCGTGAAGACGTTCCTCACCACCGAGTTCGGCGGTGGCCGCCACACGCAGCGCGTCGCCAAGATCATGGCCGAGGACGAGCGCAAGTAGTTGCGTCAGGCGAGGAGGCCCTCGCCAACCATGAAATGCCGGGGCCGCTGCCGCAGGTGGCGGCCCCACTCGTAAAGGAGCGCCAGATGGCTAACGCCGACACCCTCAACCTCACGCCCGAGCAGGCCGCTCGCCTTACGGTCATCGACCACCCGCTCGTCCAGCACAAGCTCTCGATCATGCGAGACGAGCAGACCGGCACGAAGCAGTTCCGCGACCTGGTCCGCGAGCTCGCGCTGTTCGAGGGCTACGAGGCCACGCGTGACTTCGAGCTCGAGCCGGTGCAGGTCAAGACGCCCCTCGAGGAGTGCACCTGCCAGCGTCTCGCCGGCAAGAAGGTTGCCATCGTTCCTATCCTCCGCGCCGGCCTCGGCATGGTCGACGGCGTCCTCGACCTCATCCCCGCCGCCCGCGTGGGCCACGTGGGCATGGAGCGAGACCCCGAGACCCACGAGCCGCACGAGTACTACTGCAAGCTCCCGCCCGACGTGGAGCAGCGCACCTGCCTCATCGTCGACCCGATGCTTGCCACCGGCGGCTCTGCCACCGCGGCCATCCAGTACCTTCGTGATGCCGGCGTCCGCGACATCCGCCTGCTCGTGCTCGTGGCGGCGCCCGAGGGCGTGCGTGCCGTGCTCGAGTATGACCGCGACGTTCGCCTGTATACGTGCGCGCTTGACCGCGAGCTCAACGATCACGCCTACATCCTGCCCGGCCTCGGCGACGCCGGCGACCGCATCTTTGGCACGAGATAGCATGGCCGCGCAAATCCTGTTGGGCGTCGTCCTCGGCCTTGTCGGGGCGGCGCCCTTCGCCATGGTTCTCCTTCGCTCGGCGTCTCGCGGCCCCAAGGGGCCTGGCGTGCGCAGTGGCCTCGTGTGCGTCGTGGCCTCCGCGCTCGTCGTGCTCGTGGGCATGGCCCTCGTGCATCGCCTGTGGGCAGAGGCGTTCGTGACCACGTCCGTCTCGGCGGTGCTCGCCATGCTCGTGACGGTCACGGCGCTCGTCGTGGCAACGTGGCGGCGCCTTCCCTAGCGCCGTCCCAAAGGGGGCGTAGCCCCTTGGGACGCCAGCGATGCCTCTTTTGGGCGGTTGAACTCGCCATCAAGAGCAAATCCGTAGGCGTAATAAAATTTTCGGCGAGCGCTCTCAGATGCTGTAGCTCGAACTTTACAGGTTATGGAAATAAACAGGTCAAAGACATAGAAAAGTTTTGGTACACCTCGAATGCGGAAGTGCTAGTATCGCCATTCGGATTTAGAAGAAGGGTGCAAATCCCGGCTGGACTAGCGCCCTTGAACTCGGGGTAGAAACCTCCCACAAGGGGTAGAATCCCTGACGCTGCACCAGGCGTGTCGCACCCGGTGCAGAAACGAGCGACCGATCCCCGGTCGCTGCGGGGCAAGCGAAAGGACGATGCATGTCTCCACTAGACAAGCTCCCCGAGGAGATTGACGCTCTTCTCGACAGCTTCATGTCCCACGCCATCGTGGGCAACACCACGGTTGGCCTCACCACGTACACGTTCTGGCTGGCCGTCGCGCTCATCCTGATGCTCGTCGTGCTCTTCGCGTTCAAGAAGAAGCAGTCTGCGAGCCTCGTGCCGCAGGGCCTGTTCGTGAATGGCGTCGAGTTCGTCGTCGAGTTCGTGCGCGATGACATGGTGAAGTCCATCGTGGGCGAGAAGACCTGGAAGAAGCACTTCCCGTTCCTCGCCGCGCTGTTCTTCTTCATCTGCGCCAACTCCATCATCGGCGTCATCCCTGGCTGCCACCCCGGCACCGGCACCATCGGCGTCACGGCGGCGCTCGCCCTGTGCTCGTTCATCTACTTCATCGTCGTGGGCTGCAAGCGCCTGGGCGTCATCGGCTACATCAAGAGCCTCGCGCCCGAGGGCGTCGCGTTCCCCATCAACATCCTCGTGTGGGTCATCGAGCTGTTCTCGACGTTCCTGCGCCTCATCACCCTCGCCGTCCGACTCTTCTGCAACATGTTCGCAGGCCACGTTGTCATGGGTGCCTTCGCCATCCTCGCGTCGCTGTTCTTCGAGCCGCTGCTGCAGGGCTTCTCGGCCGTGGCGCTCGGCCAGGCTGGCGCCTCGGTGTTCTGGGTGGCCATCCTCATCGTCATCTACCTCGTGGAGATCATGGTCGGCATCATCCAGGCCTACGTCTTCACGCTGCTCTCCGCCGTCTACATCCAGCTCGCCGAGAACGGCGACTAGCAGCACGGCCGCGGCGTCTCGCCGCACTTGTTTGGCATCGTGCGGGGAAACCCGCCTGTGCATAGATATGGCTCACGAATCGCCCGAGGAACAAGATGCCGGGCGACTAACAAAGGAGGAATCGTGGGAGCTATCGGTTATGGTCTTGGTGTTATCGGCGCCGGCATCGGCATTGGTCTTGCGGCTTACGGCGCCACGTCGGCCATCGCGCGCCAGCCTGAGATGCAGAGCCGCCTGTTCACGGTCTTCATCCTGGGCTCCGCATTCGTCGAGGCCCTCGCACTCATCGGCTTCGTCGTTACGCTGATCGCCTAAGGTCACGTAGACGTCGAACAGCTGAGTGGAGGCACGAATGAACAGCAACACTAAGAGGCTTGGGCTCGCGGGCACCATTGCTGCCCTAGCCGCCCTTGTCCCGACGCCCGCCTTCGCGGATGCGCCGAGCGGTGCCGACCTTCTGCTTCCCAAGATGGCGGAGTTCATCCCCGCCCTCATCGCCTTCCTCGTCATCTGGTTCGTGCTCGCCAAGCTCGCTTGGCCCTCGATCCTGGGCATGATGGAGAAGCGCCAGCAGAAGATCCAGGAGGACCTGGACGCCGCGGCCAACGAGAAGGTTGCCGCCGAGAAGGAGCACCGCGAGTACCAGGCGCAGATCGCCGAGGCCCGTCACGAGGCCGACGAGATCGTCGCCAAGGCCAAGCGTGAGGCCGAGGCCGAGCGCTCTCGCATCCTTGCCAAGGCGCAGGAGGACGCGGCCGCCACGGTCGCCAAGGCGCACGACGCCGTCAGCTCCGAGCGTCGCAAGGCCATGATCGAGCTCTCGAGCTCCGTCGTCGACCTGTCCGTCGAGATTGCCAGCAAGATCATTGGCAACGACCTCAGCGAGGAGGACCAGCGCAAGCTGGCCGAGAAGTATCTCGCGGAAGTGGGCACCGGTCATGACAACGAAGCGTAGCGATCAGGAGAAGTCCGAGAAGTACGCTCGCGCGCTCATCGACGCCGCGCGTCAGGAGGGCAGGGCCAACAAGGACCTGGTCCAGTGGAACCACGCCCTCAAGTTCTCGCCCGAGGTCCTCGAGACCCTCGCTGCCATGCGCACCGAGGACGACCTCAACCTCGTCGGTGACGTCGCTCGCACGTACAAGGAGATTCTCGACAGCGAGGACAAGACCGTCTCCGTCACGGTGACGACTGCCATCCCGCTGGACGACGACCTTCGCGAGAAGGTCATTGCCAAGGCCGAGAAGGACCTGAACGCCCCGGTGTACCTGGTAGAGCGCGTCGATCCGTCCATCATCGGCGGTGTCGTGCTCGAGGCTCGTGGCAATCGCTACGACGCCTCGGTCCGAGCGCAGCTTGCCAACATCCGCAAGACGCTCTCCTCGACCTTTATTGGAAGTGATGACTAATGGCAGACAAGATCAGCTCCGAGGTGATCATGCGCACGCTGCGCGAGCAGCTATCGCAGATCAACGCCACGGTTGACGAGCAGGAGGCGTCTGTCGTCACCGAGGTGGGAGACGGCATCGCGCACATCTCCGGCCTCAAGACCGCCATGGCCGGCGAGCTGCTCCAGTTCACCAGCTCCACGTCTGGCAAGAGCGTCTACGGCCTGGCCCAGAACCTCGACGAGGCCGAGGTCGGCGCCGTTCTGTTCGGTGACGTCGACGCCATCAAGGAGGGTGACGAGGTCCGCACCACGGGCCGCGTCATGGACATCCCCGTTGGCCCGGCCATGCTCGGCCGCGTCGTGAACCCGCTCGGCCAGCCCATCGACGGCCGCGGCCCCATCAACACGACGGCGCGTCGCCCCATCGAGTTCAAGGCCCCTGGCATCATGGAGCGCCAGCCGGTCTGCGAGCCCGTCCAGACGGGCCTGCTCGCCGTCGACGCCATGGTCCCCATCGGACGCGGCCAGCGTGAGCTCATCATCGGCGACCGCAAGACGGGCAAGACGGCCATCGCCATTGACGCCATCGTCAACCAGGCCAAGACCGACATGGTCTGCGTCTACGTCGCCATCGGCCAGAAGGCCTCGACGGTCGCCGCCATCAAGGGCACGCTCAAGGCTCACGGCGTCCTCGACAAGACGATCATCGTTGCCGCAACGGCCGCCGACTCCGCGCCGATGCAGTACATCGCGCCCATGGCCGGTGCCGCCATCGGCGAGTACTTCATGTACAACGACGCCAACGGCAACCCCGCGGACGCCACGCACCCCGGCGGACACGCCCTCGTCATCTACGACGACCTGTCGAAGCAGGCCGTGGCCTACCGTCAGATGTCGCTTACGCTGCACCGTCCGCCTGGACGCGAGGCCTACCCTGGCGACATCTTCTACCTGCACTCTCGTCTGCTCGAGCGTGCCTGCAAGCTCTCCGACGCCAACGGCGGCGGCTCGCTCACGGCACTCCCGATCATCGAGACGCAGGAGGGCGACGTTTCCGCCTACATCCCGACGAACGTGATTTCGATCACGGACGGCCAGATCTACCTGCAGTCGAACCTGTTCTTCCAGGGTCAGCGCCCGGCTGTCGACGTGGGCATCTCGGTGTCTCGAGTCGGCGGCGCCGCTCAGCTCAAGGCCATGAAGCAGGTCGCGGGTACGCTGCGCCTGGACCTCGCCAGCTATGCCGAGAAGCAGGCCTTCGCCCAGTTCGGTTCCGACCTCGACGCCTCCACGCAGTACCAGCTGTCGCACGGCGCCCGCATGACCGAGCTGCTCAAGCAGGGCCGCTACTCCGCGCTTGACGTGGCAGACCAGATCATCGCCCTGTTCGCAGGCAAGGAGGGCTACCTGGATGACCTCGACGTCGACCAGGTCTGCCCGTTCCGTGATGGTCTCGCCTCCTACATGCAGGAGCGTCACGACGCGCTTCGCCGCGAGGTTCGCACGAGCAAGATTTCTGACAACACCGCTGAGCGTCTGAGGGGTCACATCGCCAGCTTCAAGAAGCAGTTCCTCCTCCAGCACCCGAGGAAGGCTGACCTTGAGGCCGAGGCCGCCGTGGCCGCTTCCGCCGACGATCAGGGGAAGGCGTAAGGCATCGGCTTATGTCGAATCTCCGCGAAATACAGAGGCGTATCTCCTCGGTCAAGGCGACCTCGCAGATCACGCGCACCATGGAGATGGTCTCCACGGCGAAGATCCGCAAGGCGCTTGAGCGTGCCGAGGAAGCCGAGCCGTACAAGGACGCCATCAGCCGCATGATGGGCGCTGTCGTGGGCGCGAGCCTCGACGAGCGCCAGCCGCTGCTCGCCAAGCATGCCGAGGAGAAGAACGTCCTCTTCATCGTCATCGCTTCCGACCGCGGCCTGGCTGGCGGCTTCAATGTGCAGCCCCAGCGAGACGTCCAGCGCAAGATGGACGCGCTCAAGGCGAAGGGCATCGCGAGCCAGCTCATCACGAGCGGCCGCAAGCCCACGGACTACTTCACGTACCGTGGCGTAGAGCCGGTCATCTCGTTCACCGGGACCTCCTCGGAACCCACGATGGACCAGGCCGACCAGATCGCCACCTACGTGATGGACTCCTACGCCAAGGGCTCCATCGACCGCGTCGAGCTCGTCTACTGGCACGCCAAGAACCGCGTTGAGCAGACGCTCGTGAACGAGCAGCTGCTTCCGATCAACCCGGACGCGTTCAAGATGCCCAACGAGCCCCGCAACCCCGAGGCCCTGACGACCCTCGAGCATGACCTCAACAGTCCGTTCGAGTTCGAGCCGTCGGCCTCCGAGGTGCTCGGATACCTCATCCCGGCGTACGTCCGCACCGTCATCTTCCATGCGATGCTTGACTCTGCGGCGGCCGAGCATGGCGCACGCCGTCGTGCCATGCACTCAGCGACCGAGAACGCCGAGGACGTCATCACCAACCTGAGCCGCACGTACAACCGCGTGAGGCAGGGCTCCATCACCACGGAGCTGAACGAGATCATCGGCGGCGCGTCCGCATTGGAGGACAACTGATGGCAGAAACCACTGAAAAGCGCACGGTGCTTGAGGAGGCCGCCCTCGACTACATGAGGCGCGGCGCCGGCGATGGCACCGTCATCCGCATCGTGGGCTCCATCGTCGACGTCAAGTTCGACGAGGGCGTGCCCGCGATCTACAACGCGCTGGTCGTCAAGGGCGAGACGCCCATCGGCGCGATCAACGTCACGCTCGAGGTCGAGAGCGAGCTTCCCGGCAACGTCGTCCGCTGCGTCGCCATGGAGTCCACCGACGGCCTGCAGCGTGGCCTGCGCGTGCACGACACCGGCGCTCCCATGATGATGCCGGTCGGCGAGGCCACCCTTGGCCGCGTGTGGAACGTGGCCGGCAAGCCCGTCGACGGCAAGCCGCTCCCCGAGAGCATCCAGTACTACCCGATTCACCGTCCGGCGCCCCAGTTCCAGGACATCACGACTCAGACCGAGATCTTCGAGACCGGCATCAAGGCCATCGACCTTCTCGAGCCCTACGTCCGTGGTGGCAAGACCGGCCTGTTCGGCGGCGCTGGCGTGGGCAAGACGGTGCTCATCCAGGAGCTCATCAACAACCTGGCCCAGGAGCACGGCGGTACGTCCGTGTTCACCGGCGTGGGCGAGCGCACCCGTGAGGGCACCGACCTGTATCTCGAGATGAGCGAGTCTGGCGTCATCAACAAGACCTGCCTGGTCTACGGCCAGATGAACGAGCCGCCCGGAGCCCGTCTGCGCGTGGGCCTCGCCGGCCTCACCACGGCCGAGTACTTCCGTGACCAGGGCCAGGACGTGCTGCTGTTCATCGACA
>ERZ1034984.1872-NODE-1872-length-18311-cov-14.147458_pt1 | contig 18311 bp, 24 predicted proteins | sample MGYA00520589_ERZ1034984 | MGnify/ENA primary metagenome ERZ1034984 (study PRJEB33766, sample SAMN09781790) | gut metagenome | biome: gut microbiome | host: Homo sapiens | place: Madagascar | study: EMG produced TPA metagenomics assembly of the PRJNA485056 data... | reverse complement strand
GTGTTTGTGTGTTGTGTGTTATACTGTAGTTACAAGGTTCAAGGAAAGGAACAGTAAAATGAAGCAAGATAAGTGGCTGGTGCTTGGTGCTAATTCCTATCAAGCCGAGGTGCGTGATTCAAAGGGTGCTAAGCGTGTGAAGAATAAGTATCAACTTAATGTTGGCGAGCGTGTTGAGTGGGGGTATGTTGACCCGTCTGAGTTTAATATTGTTGCTGTTGCTCGGGTTGATGGGTCGGCTCGTTTTCCTACTCGTTATAATGATGTGTATTGTGGTGAGCATTTGAATCCTTATGGGCCGCGCGGTGGTTTGCGTGGTGTTTCTGCTGTTGTTGTTCGGGATTGATTTGTTGTGGGTTCAAGGAAAGGAACAATAATGAACATCATTGAAGTTACTTACGAGCAAGCTAAAATGGATATTGAAGAGTTTTTCAATTCAAATATTGAGCGTTTCCCGATGTCTGTCGCTTTTTACACTTGGGATAGGTTTGATAGTCCTAATGCTGTTGTTGAAGAGTGGCGGGAGTCTCTGAACAATAGTGTTTCTGAGTCGTTGGATGCTATCATTTTAAGGCATGATATTGTTTTGCATGACTGAAGAGGATTGATAATGCGGTATGGTGTGAGCGTTAAAGAGTATTTTGAGAATGGCAAGCGTTTCATTAGGATTGGTGAGTCTGTTTGTGAGATTCATAATGATATCGACCGGGGCGCTTTATTATTTAGCCTATTGTGTTGTTCGTCGTTTTTTGCTGAAGAAGTATGAGGATTGAAAGGATATTTATGATGGATGGAATTGTTGTAGTGTTTGAAGTGACTGTGTATGATAGCGAGACAAGATGTCCGGTTATGTTTTGTCAGCATGACTCTTATAAGGAGGCGACTGATTATGTTCGGAGGCAGTTGAGTAAGCCTCATAATAGTCGGTATGGGTACCGCATTGATAAAGTGTGGTATAATAGTGAGTATTATCGTAAGGAGTTGGCCGAGTTATGTTGAAACTGAAAGCGGAGCGTATTACTGGTGACTTGGGCGTGGTTTTTCACTCATTGCGCAAGGGTGCGACGTGTGATGAAGACGTTGAAGAGTACTCTAATGTTAGTGGCGGTTTTAATGAGTTTTATTTGAGGTTTTACGCTCGGTATGATGATATCGCCGAGGTGGTGCCGGTCGTTGAAGGCCCTTACTGTATTGATGAAGCTCGGGAAAGGATGGAGTTTATTCTGAGTTTGACGCTTGAGGAACGCGGAGAGGTGGCGTGATGATTTTCGATGAATTTGCTAAAAACTATTTTGGGCGTTTGGGCGAGTTGCGCGGCTCGCTTGACTACATGCATGATAATAGGTATGATGATTATGATAAGTCAATTCCGAAGATTTTTGCAGAAACGTATAAGGCCGCTTATAAAAGGGGGTATGATGCTGAACATATGGCCGCGCAATTTTAGCGAGTCTCACAGTACGCCGGTGGCGCGAAACTCTTTCAACGATGATGTTCTAAACGATAAGCGCGTAAGTCGTGTACTGAAAGGCGTAAAGCGGTATGTCGCTAGCTTGTACCGTGACGCGGAACATGGCGACTGGGAAACGTTTTGCCGGGCCACTGCCCTTATGGGTCGATTCTACTCAAGCAACGGTCCCCAGACTTCATATCGGGAAAGTATTCTGCGCGCCGCTGAGATTTGCGCGACACTTAAACCCGGCGACGGGTTCAAGGACGCCGAGAACAGGTCGGACGGTATAGCCACTCTGGATGGGCTTATCATTGTGCCCGGCTTGATAGCGTGGTGTGCCGTAGTGTGGGTTAAAGGCGGATACGATTTCAGCATGAAAAAGTTTTGGGAGAACGATTTTTTCTATGATTTTATTATCGAAAAATGTTGCAAATCGTTTGACAATCTGACAGACGACACTTATAATGATTATGACATATCCCTTTGGATTATGAATCAAAACATTATAACCAACGAACAGTAAGGCGGTATCTAATATGATTAAGCGAACTCGAAACTACTCCGTGGTCAAGGGTGTTCAGCGTGGCAAAGACGGTGAACTCGAAAATATCGAAGTCATTGTTGACGGCGCGTGTCGTTCCGAAGAAAAGGCCATGAAGAAGGCCAAGCGATTGAATAAGAACATGTTGCCGGTTAGTGCTGAGTATCATGCGCAGTTGACTACCCTTGATGATGAAAAGTATTATAAGATTTGCAAGTTTGGAGAAGATGTCATTATCGACTACAAGGGTATTAATGATATTGATACCGTGGTTGAAGATGACATCATTCCAGAAGAGTAATAACAATAACCAACCAACAATAAGATAAGGCGGCATAATTATTATGGCTGACAACACCAATACCGATATCACCGTGGCACAGGGCAACAACTTCAGCGCTAACGGCGCTAACGCGCTCTCACACTTTTTCAACACCGAAACGATGGAGGGCAAGCTTGCTCTCTATGCGGCCCTACAGTCCAGCGATAAGGTCGATGAACATTTGAACGAGGTCTTGCACGTCACTAACGTGGCCGCGCAGTCCATTGAGGTTGCGGACGAGAAGACTGGTGAGCTGAATCCGTCTACCCGCGTGATTATCCACGCAGAAGAGGGCGACTTTACCGCTACGTCCCCGTCTCTTGCGCGTTCGTTCGGCACTATGTTCTCGATTTTCGGCACGCCGGATAAGTGGGACGAACCATTTGTTATGAAGGTGGTCGAGAAGAAGGCGCGTTCCGGTTACAAGTTCTTCGACATCGAGCCGGTGCTAGACTCTAAGAAGTCCAAGTGATATACTAGGTAGAGTGGGCTAAAAGGCTCACACTGCCGCCAAGCACTAGCCCCCTATGAGTTATGGCATAGGGGGCTATTTAATCTCGGAAAGCGGGGGCGTATGGCTAAACGTGGTAGGAACAACAAGCGTCAACAGCGACGCGAAACCATACGCGCACGCTCTCAGCAAGCGCAGTTGAATGAACGTCTGCGCGATTATTCTACCGGACGCGTCCCCGCTATCAATGATAGAAACCTAGGCAAACTGACAGTTCGACAGCTGGAACAAGTCGCCGGAAGAGTAGCTCAAAAGGTCGAAGAACAGCAAGAGGCATTACGCGCAAGAGACGCGCGGATTTTCCAAGCCACGCCGGACGTCACTATCACTAAACTTGACAGAGAGTTGGCTAATCGCCCATTAATCACAGACGAGCAGATTAACAACGCGCCGCCGAAACGCCGCAAAACTCTACGTCAGCAACAGCGTAGACGTGTCCAAGCACGTGAGAAAATCAAGCGTGCGCAACAGTATAACGCTTTTAACATGCAGCAGTACACCGTGGGTGAATTGCGTGAACTCGAATCAAGAGGAGAGTCACCGTTTGAAGTGCTGGGCGGCCGTATCATACACGAAACACCCGAAGACAATCTAATCAGAAGTCGTAAGAACGTGTTGGCAAACAAAACATGGGTGCGCGAAAAAATCAGGCACGGCCGACGTGACGAGCTTGAAGCATACATCAAAGCATATGCCGGTGTAGCTGGGATGAAGCCGATCGATTTGCGCGACTTTTTGCCCAGTAACCTACGCTCTGAAAACTTCCGGCCGCTGACTCTCGATTATCGCAGTGGTGTATACGAACAAAAGCTCGAATCAATGGGCGTGACAATCGCCGCAAGATATAGTAGACTCAGCGACAGGGCTAAAAATTGGTTACTCGAAAACACGCCTTTTATGAGCCTGTTGGATGAAAGTACGCATTATGATGAAAACCAGAAAAAATGGGCGACAAACGCGGGTACCATGCCCGACGTAAAAAATCAGATAGCAGACTATCTAACTCAGGCGGAACAAATGAAATGAGGTATCATGGCGGTACGTTTGGCGGCGGCTACCGACGGTACGACACTACTGGACAACGAACTGGGGGCAATGGAACTCTCAGCGAATACGGTAATGCAACTGACTCAGCGCGATAGCAATACGCGCGTCTACTGCGCTCATGGTTGGTCTGACATTGAACGACTCGCAACCAATCTGTTTCGAATATTGCCTCACGCCACGTCGCCGCAATCCAACGGGATACGCGGAACGTTCGACACGCGCGGCCACTTCTACAATCTCGCTATACGCTGGGACAAAACCATTGTTGACTTTGCAGACGTGCGCAATATCACACGCGACAATGAGGTCGCCGAAAGCGCGGCCGATTTTGGAGGAGACAGTGAACTTGAAACCACGTGGAACATAGCCCAGTCACTGCAAGCCCACAAACTGCAAGGCACTACCATAGGCTCGGCGGCAATGAACAATTACATCGGCGGCGATTACCGTAGATTCCGGGAAAAATTTCCACCACTGGGCGCGACGGATTATAAGCGTATGCGAGCTAGCTATTTTGGCGCATACTTACAGGCCGAAGCGGGTGAATATGCCGAGTGCTCTAGCTGGGACGTGAATTCGCTGTATCCGTATATCATGCGTAATCTGCCGTTACCATACGCGGCTCCGGAATGGTACGACGGTAAATATGTGGCGGATAAAACCATGCCGTTACATATCGATATCATATCATTTGCCGCCACGTTGAAAAAAGACAAATGCCCGACGCTGACAAACCTGTTGCCGTTATGGGGGTTCGAGCATGTTCGACTACCAAGCACGTTCGGCGTAGTCACCATGCCGCTTACTGACGTAGACCAACAGACGTTACGTGAAAACTATGATGTTGATATATATGAGGTTCAAGGCGGTTGGAAATTTCGCAAAAGCCAAGGACACTTTCAGGCGTACGTTGATGAATGGTTTCACGTGAAACAATCCGAGACAGGCACTCGAAAACGTATCGCCAAGCTCATGCTTAACTCATTGGTGGGAAAGTTCGGCGCAAGCATCAACAGGCCCATGATGGAACCCATTTTAGATGAATCAACGCAAGAACTGCGGTTTGATGTGAAACCGGCTAACGCTTTGGCGTCGCTCGCATATGTGCCGGTGGCCGCGTATGTTAACGCCTATGGACGGCAGATTTTAACACGTGCGATAAACCGGAACCAAGACAGGGTCATATATGCCGACACTGACAGTATGATAGTGACTGGATTGGACGTGCCGCATGGCATCGAGGCTAGCCAAGGCAAGCTGGGCGCATGGAAAAACGACTACCGATACAAGCGACTGCGAATATTGGGGCCGCGGAAGTATTGCGGGGAGACTGTCGAGGGCGATACCGTCATGAGATTATCTGGGGTCAAACGCCGTGACACGATACCGTATGACAGTTTCTTTGGGGGGAATAGGCTTATGAATGACTATGGTCAGGAATTTGTGTTATAATAGGAAATGTGCGGGGCATGCTCCTTGAATTGACACGCTAGCCCTCATGCGTGGCACGCGGTAGGGCGCGGCATGGGGATGTAAAATGGTATGCCATACCCTAGGTGCAGTAAGAGTCTCGGCATGGCTTGCATCATCTGCATGGCCCCATTATTGGGGCCATGCCTTAAACGGAAGGAAGTATCATGGACAACGACAAAACCGACACCACTCCGGCCGAAACCATGCCGCCCGGTACCGACAACAACGGCGACGGAGAAGACAACCCGCCCGAGCAGAACCCGGAAACACAGGACAACAATACCGGCAAGGACTCCAATCCGGCCGAAGCCGACACCGATAGCGACATGAACGCACGCATTACAGCGCTGGAGTCGGCTATCACGGAAATCTCCCAGACTCTTGCGGAAATCCAAGCCGCAAACGCCAAGACGGTATTGGGCGGGGGCGGCGAGTCCAACGACCTACCCGACGAGGCCGACGCGCTCACCGATGACGACGCTAACGGCACCTATCTTACTTTTGATGACCTCTACGAGAAGGATGAAGACTAATGGCAACTCCCAACGTGACCAACAAGCAGACGTTACGCCCGCTCGCCGATTTCAACAATATCCAGTTGTTGAACATGATTCGCAACGAGTCCAGCCCGGAATACCAACGCCGTATCCCCGCCGCGACTCAAAGTAACATGGACATTACCGTTTCCACGCTCATGTCCAGCACCCAGCTGAAGAACGAGTTTTATTCCTCGCTGATTAACCGTATCGGCGGCACTATGGTACACACGTGGAAATGGTCGAACCCGCTCTCCGTGTTCACCCGTGCGTCGCAGACATACGGTGACACGTGGCAGGAGGTCGCCGTTGGAATGCCGCTTGCACAAGTGTACGACCCGAACGCCGAGTACTTGGGGGCGGACAATTTCCGTAAGTGGAAAGTCGATGTGGACTCGCTCTATCACCGTCTCGACTTTGCGCATTTCTACCCGGTCACCACCGATGATAAGACTCTTCGCCGTGCGTTTACGTCTGACAATGGCCTATCCTCGCTGACCTCTCAGCTTATCCAGTCGTGCTATAACGCGGCCGAAGTTGACGTTTTCGAGGCCATGTGCCACATGTTTACGCAGTACGCGCGACTGGGCGGTTACTGGCGTGTCCACATGGACGCTGATTTGAACAAAATGACTAGTACTCAGGACGAGGCGCGCGGACTGTTGCGACAGATTCGCTCTTGGGCCGACAGTCTCAAATTTGTTTCAACCCGATACAATGCGCGCCATATGCCCACGTTTGCCAAGCCCGACGAACTGGTGTTGTTCTGTTCCCCAGAAGTCAAGTCCGCTCTGGACGTTCAGGGTCTCGCTACCGTGTTCCACCGCACCGATGCAGAGCCAACGATTGACCGCATTATCGTCGTGCCCGAAGACAGGTTCGGCATCAACGGTGTTCAGGCGATTCTCACCACTGACAAATTCCTTGTTGACATTCCGGTTATCGAGGAAATGACCCAGCAGACCAACCCCGTCAATATCAACAGCGTCAACAACTTCCTGCACATGCAACGCATTATTAGCGTATCTGGGTTCGCCCCCGCAGTGCTGTTCTGGAATGGAGCCGCGTCCACGGATAACGTTGTACTGCCGACCGGCACCGCCGCAACCACGCCGAAGTTCGCGCTGAAGCTTTCCGCCTATGGCGAGGGTGCTACCACGCCGGAAAACGTGGCACGTGGCGGCGCGGTACAGGTCGAAGCCGATACCACCATTACCAATGACGGTCGGGCAACATGGCGCTCCGGCGCGGTCAAATACTCTATCGGCGCAACTGCCAAACAGCTTTCCGAATGGACGTATATTAGCCCGACAGGCGTGCTGGTGGTCGGCATCGATGAGGCCAACACTGTTATTCCGGTTCAGGCTACTGCCGATTACATCAACCCGGCCACCCCCGAAGTGCCGAACACGGTGAGCGCGTCGCTTGACGTGCCCGTGGTTGGAGACGGTGTTATCGGGTTTAGTCCGAGTATTGTTGCATCCATTACCGTTGATGCTATCTCGGTCAAGGTTGGTAAGACAGGTCAGGCGCACGCCACCGCCGTGATGATTGACGGCCGTAAAATCGACGTGACCAAACAGGCCGCGTGGACTAGCGCCGCCACTGCGACGGCAACAGTAGACAATACCGGTCTAGTCACCGGCGTGGCCGCCGGTTCCACCAAACTGACCGCCATGCTGTTCGGTGTCAGTGGTCAGGGCACTGTAACAGTCGCCTAATCTGCGATATAATAAAAGGGAGTGTTTCACGTGAAACACTCCCCTATTTTTTTATGAAAGGGATAATATGCTGAGAGATATCAACCCTAACGTCGAGGCGACGTTTAACTGGGCCCAATGGACACCAAACACGTCGTTGAAACTCTGTAACGTGCCGTGGGATAGCAGTTACCGTGACCTAGCACGGTTCGAGACGCCGCAGAAACAACAGGAATGGTTCGACCGACAGCCCGGCATCGACAGGGTGCATGGCGTCATGCACATGTTCGGCCAACCCGTGCGCGTCGAACTGCCATTCAACGAGGCATCCAACTACAACTACATTGTGGTATACAACGACTACCCCGACTTAGAGACGCCGCGATATTGGTATTATTTTATCAACCACGTGGATTACATCAATGCGTACACTACTCAGCTCACCGTGCAACTGGACGTTTGGCAGTCATTCCAACATGTGCTTAGGTTTGGTTCATGCTATGTGGTGCGGGGGCATATCGGCATTGCCAACGAAAACCAGATGACCGATTATGGACGTAGTTATCTCGCACTACCCGAGGGGCTGGACACCGGCAGTGAAATGGTGACGGTAAACCAACAATATAAGTCTCTTATCGGCATGGACGGGAAAAACCTGAACTACGGCGTAATAGTCGTGAGCACGGTAGATTTGTCAGCGGACGCGGGCAGTCAGGAAAAACCGTCTCTCACCACTGCGGGCGGCTCTCTGTTTGAAAATATGGCTAACGGTGCTGAAATACTGTACTTTAAGGACATCCAGTCTATCCGGGTGTTTATGGGAGTGGGCTCTACTTTTTCATGGATAACACAGGGTATTGCGAACATGTACATGATACCCTCTTTAGACGATGACTTTCTCAGGCAATCCGGCTATGTCGTAGACAGGCTCTTCGGGAAAGCACTCCCCCCGGAATTGAATAATCGTATCTACCGTTTTCCCCAGTCGGCCACGAACGCGCCCAGCAGATATGAAGACATTATTACCATTAATGATTTTCGTGATAATTTTAACATCCCTAAACGTTATAAAAACCTTAAAAAACTCAAATGCTACCCCTATTCCACTGTTGAATGCACTTGCTTGAATGGTACTAATATTACCTATAAGCCCGAAAATATCCAAAGCGATAATCTGGTTATTAGAGAGGTGCATAATTACGCGCCCAATGGCGCGCGCTTGAACTTTTACCCGGTTGGATACAATAAGGCGGGTGCAAGCGAGATTGCTCCACTTGGTAAAAACAATGGGTTGCCCATTGATAGCGGAGAAATGTTGGACGCCGCGTTTGGCATCAGCAATTTCCCTCAATTTGTGATAGTCAACAATGGGGCCCAGTTGGCAATGGCAAACAGTGCCTACACACGCGCTTATAATCAGCAGTCCGCCGACTGGACATACCAAAAAGCGCAGATGGGCGTCAGTCAGTCTCTCGCGGCTACTGCCATGCAAAACCAGTACAATACCCAAGCCAACAAACTCGCCATCGGCAACCGCAACGCCAACAACGCAATTCAAGCGACAGCTCTTAACACCGGGCTGGACAACACGACTTATATCAACAATCAGCGAGCCGACCTAGCCCAGCTGAACAACGTGGCGAACGGTGTGGTCGGAGTGGTTGGTAACGCCGCTTCGGGCAATGTCGGGGGTGCGGTATCCGCGCTGGGCGGTGCGGTCATGAATGGTGTCAACACTGAAGCGAACCGCAGTATCAACAATACCGCCGCTCAACTTTCCACGGCGAACTCGCTGAGTACTAACGCGGCCACCACGTCTCAGGCCAACACATACGGCTCTCAGACTACAGCGCTTTCAAATCAGTTGGCCCAAAATATGGCGGACATGAACGCGGATTACGCGCAACGTTCCGCGTTTGGCGACTATCAAAACACTATCGCTGGAATTAATGCGCAAGTCCAGCAAACGCAGTTGACGCCCCCTACTACGTCCGGTGCTATCGGCGGGGACGGGTTCAATCTCGCTAACGGTATTGTCGGGGTGTTGGTCCGATTCAAGACGTGCGCGCCCTCAGCTCTGCGTAGCGTCGGAGAGTACATGTTGCGTTACGGGTATTTTGTCCAACGTTTCATCACGCCGCCGCAATCGCTGGAATGTATGACTAGGTTTACTTACTGGCAAATGCAAGAGTGCTATGTGCGAGGTGATTTGCCCGAACAGTACCGGCAAACCATTAAGGGCGTGTTCGAATCTGGGACTACTATATGGACTGACCCGAATGATATCGGAGTGACCGATTGGGCGGATAACGACCCATTGCCGGGCATCTCATTCTAGTGATATACTGGAGACATGTCTAGGTCGAGGAAAAATCAGAACCGTAGGGGCGGCGGCGTTCATCCCAGTGGCAATTATGCCAAAATGCGCGCCGTCGCCCTTGACGACATGTATTATCATCTGCTACGCGAACTCGCACTGAACCGGTTCAAATGGCATGGGCTACCCCCCACCGTAGATGAACGTTGGATGGAAACGTGTCTGTTAGACTATAATCTCTGCTTGTTTTTCTACGACCGGCGTATCGGTTCGTTTTTGGCGACTCAGGCGGCTTATCGAGGACGCTTGAATCTCTACAATAACCCGACCGAGTTTTTGCCGGTTGGAGTTAACTATCATTACAAGGTTCTCTCGGCGGCCAATGAATGCGTGCCCATCTGGGACAATCGTATGCGGTGGTCGTTCAATGACATCCTTTGGATGTACGCAAGGCGTTTGGCAGACATCGATAAGGCATATCAAGTCAACTTGGACGGGCTGAAACTGCCGACGTTCATTACTGCCGACCAACGTACCAAGCTCACGGTAGAAAACATTCTACAGCAACAGCAAGACGGGCAATCGTTTATCATCGGCTATGATTCACTCGACCCATCCAGCATGTTCCAGCCATGGCCCAACACGACACCGTATCTGTTGGACAAATTCATTCAACAAAAAACACAGGTGACTAATGAGGCATTGAGTTATCTGGGCGTTCAGTCCAGCGGGACGGAAAAACAGGAACGTTTGATAGGTGCTGAGGTTGCTCAGGCCAACGAAAAAACAGACATGTTCCGTCTCGCTTTCCTGACGGCGCGACAGGAAGGCGCACGACTGATTAACAGGATGTATGACCTAGACGTATGGGTGGAATACGCGGACACGCAAAGTTCTGGTGTGCCGAACGCGATTGATAATACGCAATCCAGCGGCAACACCACTACGGCAGTTGACTCGACAGACCCCCTTGGAAACGGAATAGGCGGTGTGGCATGACACAAGACCTAAGCAAGTGGGGTACGCGCGTGCCCTCCGAGTATACGGCCACGCTCGGCGCTGTTATCGACATGGGCTATAATACTGATGATAAACTGCATTTATCCTCTGATTATTACCCGATTTTTGACGAAGCCCATAGAGCTGAGCTGAATGATAAAATCTGCCAAAATTACATGTTGCGTGAAATCGGCCAAGAGACAGTGCAACAGTTTGTTTTTTACCTAGGCATGACATTAAGTCAGATTATGCCATATTTTAATGAGCGTTATCGGACGCTAGCGTTAAAATACGACCCACTGAACACCGTGGAAATGACTAGCGAAAACACGTCCAACACGGTAGCCCAGTCCAGCGGCAAGACCAGCGCGTCTCAGGATAGTTCAACCAAAAGCACATCGGACGGCACTAGTTCAAGTAGCACCAAGTCCCAGTCATATGATTCTGAGGTTCCAGCAACAGGCGTGCAAGGTGATTTTGCTCGGTATGCGACTCACGCCAATCAGGCGCAAGCGGATACGGGAGGTAGTAGCCATAGCGCGCAAGATACCACGTCGCAATCACATAGCACCTCCAGCACGGAATGGCAACACGACGCGACAGACGGCAGTAGTTCATCCCACACGTCGGGCCGGTCTCAGTCTGCAATGAGCCTCATTACCGAATATCGCAATGCGATTATCAACGTGGATATGGAGGTCATACACTCGCTCGAACCCTGTTTCATGCAAGTCTGGGGGTCGTATGATACTGTTTTTAGTAACTGCCATGACTATGGAGAATGGGAGTAATCATGTCAATCAACGCTCTTACGCCACGCGCCTACCCACTGGCGCGTATTCCCACGTCGGTTCCCTTCACGTACCGTGACGGGTTGACCACACTCCAATTGATTGAGTGTATCCGGTGTAATCTGGACGGCTTGCAGTCTGACTTCAATACCCTCGTCGAGCAGGTGAACCAGTCGATTACGGACAATAACGCCGCCATCCAGCAGATTGCCGATAACCTCGTGAAGCAAATGGCCCTCCTCCGTGAAGAACTCATTAGGCTCATCGAACAATCGCAGTCCACTGGCGTGGCGTGGTCTCCAGTGTACGGCAAACAGGACGCCTTGCAAACGGTGCTTGACGGCATGTATGATAATACGCGCAATCACGCCCTATTTTGGAGTGATTACGATAACATGGGCCTTCAAGCGTTCCTATATGACGCTCTGGAGTTGACGGCCCGTGATTATGATTTGCGTGCCACCTCCGTGGATAATTGCGTACCCGGAGATTTTCCGGGCCGTTCGCAATTCCCCTACGGTAAGAGCATCCCCGAGGGGCAAACCCGCTGATGTGTCTCTTACCACGGACAGCGCGGACGCCAAGTATGTACAGCGTAACCCCACGGTGTCTAATTTTGAGAACAGCGAGGCGTAATCATGCCCGCCACTGGCCGCACCGAACATTATGGATTAAGCCAGTATACGGAGGATGACGCATGGGCGGAATGGAAATCTATCGTATAAATAATATTCCAGCGATAATAGTATCGAAACTATCGGACAAAATCATTGTCAAGGAGGTATCATAATGTCCAGTATCAACAAAACCCCGCACTATAATCTCAGCCAATTCGGTGACAGCCCGGACGATAAACCGTCATGGCGCGGCGACTACACCAGCGATATGAGCAAAATCGACTCGCAAATGCACCGTAACGCAACCGACGCGACCACCGCGACGTCTGTCGCGAATACAGCCAAAAGCGCGGCTGACAGCGCGCTGACATTGGCAAAAACCAATGAGTTGAATATTAGTGAACAGGAATCATATTTCAACACGCTCGGCGTCACATCCCAGCAGACCGCGCAATCCCTGATGTCCACCATCAACGCCAAGGCGGAAAACGCGGCGCTCGCCACCCTACAAGGCACCGTGTCCGCATTGTCCGACACGATGGATACCAAGGCTGACGCCACTGAGGTATATACGCGCTCTCAGGCGGACGCGCGATATACCCAGCAGGGCGGATACGCGGGTACGGCACAGCAGATTGTAAGGCTTGTTGACGGCAAGGCCGATTCTGACGACGTGTACACTCGCCAGCAGGCGAACGAGAGGTTTGTTCTCAATGACAGCGTTCAAAACATTTTGGTTGCCATTGGAGACAGCTATTTTGAGGGGTTTCGCACGACCACGCCCGCCACCGATTCGATGGTAGTCGTGGCCAGCAAAATGCTGGGGTTGACTTGCCGTAATTTTGCCGTCGGCGGTAGCGGGTTCATCACTGGTTCATCCACGTTTTCCGACCAGCTCGACACGGCAAACGCCCAAATCACGGATAAAACCCAAGTCAAGTACGTTGTGATTGGTGGCGGCAGGAATGACGCTTGGAACACGCTGACCGAAACCAACGTTAAAAACACATTGGAAAAGGCCGTCACCCTATTCCCGTATAGTAAGATTGTGTTCATCCCTATGATGTGGGATAATACATGGCTCTCTTGGCAACAGGGTATCGCATACGGCAAAATGGTGGCGGGCGGCCGAAAGGTTCCTCAAGTCAGTGTGATTTATGACGCGCCAACGTGGGGGCTGTTCTGGAAGAACGGAATGACCGACATTCATCCCAATACGATTGGAAGTCTCACATACGCGCAATATATCGCCTCGGCTTGTGCAAACGGACGCTCGAAACGCTCGGAAACCTTCAAAATGAACACTAGCGGGTTTACGGGTGACGCTGAGGTTATCATAGATGGGCTTAACGTCTCAATCAACGGCCGAGGCAATAAGGCAGAATGGAACGATAGCAATTTTGCCACAATCGACGGCGCTGGAACGTTTGGGGCGTGGAGTGCGTTTGTTGGATGGACTGACTCTGGAGACTTCATAAGAATTAAATTCACGGGCTCGGCCTTGAGTATCATCGACGTGATAACCGGCACCGGAAAGCCCGGTAACATCTCGTTCAGTAACACAATGTCCGTCTTTGGCCACAACTAGCCCCGTACCCCACGGCTCACGCCGTGGGGTATACTGTTATGTATGGCAGTTGACTTTAAGACATGGGTGAAACAGACCGAAAACCACTTTTGGGACATGGACGGCAGTTGGGGGCCGCAATGCTGGGACTTGTGGGCTAAGTACTGCATGGATGAGTACGGGTGTAGTGTTCAGGATTGCATCACCCCCACCGGTTGGGCCGGGGGGCTATACACGCATCATCCCGTAAGCGCAAGAGTCGGGGAAATTTTCGAGAAAAAAGATAACACATGGGAGCCTACGCCCGGCGACGTTGCCATATGGCAGGTCTGCTATCCCGATTATCCGTCAACACACGTGGCCATTGTCGTAGATGGAATACAGGGCGATTATATCGACGTGATTACGCAAAACCCCGAGCCGAGCGTGCATAAACTACTCCCATTGCAAAAAGCGTATATCGGATATTTGCACCCGCGCAAAAAGCCGGACGGCGGCGACAATGACAGCGGCTCGAACCCTACCGGCTCTAACAACCCGGGTAGCACGTCCAGCAGTGACGTATGGATACAACAACAAGGGGACAACCTCATTTATCATTACCGCGACAACGACAGTGGCGCGGGTACTATGATTTTCTACAAAGCCACGGCCCAAACATGGACGGCCAAGGGCAGTGCTGAAGCGCCCAGTGACTCGGGCGGCCAAGCCACGCCTTCTACAGGCAACGGCAAAAGCAGTTACGCGCTCTACTGTATCGGCACGGTGGAAAGCTCATTACAATGGGACGCGGTAGAATTAGCCAACATGCAAGGCATCGGGATTGCGCAATGGTCGTTTGACAGGCGATTGGACGTTTTGAACGCAATGAAAACCGCCGACCCGACAGGCTATGAGACGTTTGCCAAAACATGCCCCGAGATAGCGGCACTCATGGGCAATGGCGGGACGTTTGCACGCCCTCTAACGTCTGCGGAATCGGCGGCGTTCAAAACATGGGCGCAACGTCCCGAGTCGCATCAGGGGCAACGCAACCAGTTCGAGGCGGACTACAACAGCTATCCCCGCGTGTATGATGATATCAAAATGCAGATACTATGGGCGTCGGCATATCATCAAGGCCCGGCATACGCCGGAGCGCTACCGAAAGCAACCACATTGGGCGGTTTATTGGATAATCTACTTAATGACGGTGTTTTTGGGCAATACCCGAGCCGGTACCGGACTGTGTATAATCTGCTAGTTGTCTGGGACGGCGCTAGTGCCCCACCGAACTTTTAGTTATCCACAGGATTATACACTTATCCACATGTGATATACTATGGTTATGGCTGATGGAATGACAATTCTTAATGAGAATGATTATTATGATTACACGCGCGTGCTTTCATATCACGCGCCGTGGATATTCATTATCGGCGCACGCGGTCTCGGCAAAACCTACGGCGGCAAAAAACTCATGATAGATGACTGGATGAAACGACGGTGGCAATTCATCTATCTGCGCCGTACCGCCGAGGAACAAAAAAACAAGGGGACTTTTTTCAACGATATCGCAGACAGTTACCCCGAGTTGGACTTTAGAGTTAACGGCAATCAGGCGGAATGCCATTGGGCTGATGACAGAGACGCGATAACGGACAAAAACGGGAAAAAGAAATCAGTATGGCATATCGTAGGCTATTTTATTGCACTCTCGCAAGCCGGACAAGTCAAATCGGTGGCGTATCCGCGTGTGCGCACCATACTGTTTGACGAGATTTTCCCAGACAACATGCGCTATCTTGGAGGAGAGGTCACAGCGCTTGAAGAGTTTTACAACACGGTAGACAGGTGGCACGATAGAGTCAGGCTTATCATGTGCTCGAACGCTGTGAGTTTGGCCAACCCGTATTTTGCGGCGTTCAATATCAACGTCACCCCGCAGATTGATAACAAGATTCAATACCAACGATACTGTGACTCTTTCATTGTGGTGGAACTCGCTGATTATGGCGGTTTTTCCGCCAAAATCGCCAAAAGCAAGTTCGGCCAATTCCTTAGCAAGTTCGACGCAGATTACGCCGCATACTCAATCGATAACACGTTTCGCGACAACAACAACGCACTCATAAGCAACCTCAGCGGCGCGGGATACGTTTTATCAATAAAAACACGCGAATATGGTTCGTTTGCCGTCTACCAAATTCTAGATGATAGCAAAATCGCGACAGTATGGCAGATAGCACGCCGTCAACCCAAAAAGCAAAAATGGTACACACTGGACTATCGGCTAGTTGATGAAAAATGTATACTGTTAAAAAGGTCAGATGATATCATCAAAAAACTAATTGAGGCGTATCGCGTAGGCCGCGTCCGATTCGAAACCCCCCAAACAAAATCAGAGTTTAGTATGCTGTTAGGCACGCTATTAAATTCCAGCAAAACAAGATAAAAGCGGAGTTCAGTATGATACTTGGCGGCTTGCTACAGCAATCAGGTACAAGAAAGTGAGGGAATATTCATGCCAATCCATGAATTAATCGTTATCGGTATCGTGTTTCTGCTGGTGCTCATCGATTACGCGACCGGCGTTGTTAACGCGATTATGCACGGCGAACTATCCAGCGAGAGAATGCGGCAGGGACTCGGGCATAAATTCGCTTACCTTGCTATAATCTGTGTCGCGTTGATTGTAGAATACGGTTCGGATTACATCAATCTTGGGGTTGAACTACCCGTGTTCATCCCCGTATGCACAGGTATTTGCCTAATTGAAATCACCTCAATCATGGAAAATTGCGTGAAAATCAACCCCGAACTATCCAGCTCGAATATTCTCGATATTTTCAACATCAACAAAAAAGAAAACGACGTTAAGGAAGATTAGGCAATGAATGGCATAGCATGGATAGGCTCACCCAACCACTACAACGGACGTAACGGATACCACGTAGACCACATCACCCTCCACATCATGGTAGGGCGACTCACCGGCACAGACAGCCTTTTTCAATCATCTGAAAGTGAGGTGTCGGCCCACTACGGGATAGGCGGAGACGGCACCATCCATCAATACGTGGACGAAAGTAACGGCTCATGTTCTGACGCCAACTACGTCAGCAACAACAGCACCATCAGCATTGAACACGAAGGCGGAATAGAGGGAATCCCCTGCACGCAAGCATGCATGGACGCATCAGCCGCACTCTGCGCCGATATCGCCCGACGATACGGCTGGGATAACCTATGGCACGACGGACTCAACGGTAACATCTGGCTACACCGAGAAGTCCCCGGAACCGACCACACCGGGTGTCCCGACCTAGCGCCCAACGGACTTGACGTAAACTACGTCATTAACAAAGCAAACGAAATCCTACAAGAAGGAGGAAACATGACAACCGCACAAGTCGCCGAAGCGCTCTACACGGCCAAAGGCAACGATGGCCGAAACATTTTTGACTCAGTGATTCAAACACGCAATGAACTCAAAGACCGCGCCACCGAAGCGCTCTACACGGCCGAAGGTCTCGATGGTCGAAATATTTTTGACTCAGTAATCCAAGCCCGCTACGATATTGCCGAGCTTAAAGCCACGCTTACCGCACAAGCAACAGCCATCGAAGCCCTCTCTAAAAGCATGGGCGCTGACCCGACAGCAATCGCAACCGCAGTACAAAAAGCAGTAACCGACAAACTAGACAAACTGGAAATCAACATCACAGCCAAGTAACCCGCAATACATGCCCCCTACGTTATATGTAGGGGGCATTTTTTAACCGGCATTACGGCGACAACCGCCACGTCGAAACCGCTCAATATCATCCCGGTATCGCAAGTTCACAAAATCATAAATACTATCATCATTAACAGCGACTCCCCTATTATGATGACCACCACGCTTCTTGCTCGAACTCACCTTAGAACCGCCTATAAAATGCTTATCGCTCATACGCGATTCAATCACTGACATAATCAACCTTCCTTTTAAAAGAATGCCCCCAACAATAAGGGCATTCAGTTCGCTTCTCCTAATCCTCAAGCCTATAGTTATCATACATCAAACGCGCTTGCACCTTCTGAGGTACCTTAGCCCAGTCATCATAACCAAGGTCGTTCATATCTGTCACTATCCCGCTCACACGATACGCACGCGCATCAAAACCCATAAAATACATATCCAACAGAATTGACCTCATATTATCAAGCCTAGCTTTTTTCGCAGTCCCAGCATCTTCCACTACAACACGGCCCACAATCTCATTCTTGTTATCGGTGTTCATTATTGTTCCTTTCCTTGAACCTTGTAACTACAGTATAACACACAACAACACAAACACACAACACACGGCGTGTCGAAAACAAAAAACCAGAAACAAAGACGAAACGGAAAGCTAGAAACGGGACAGAATGAAAGAGACAAGACACATGGGAAATCTTAGCGCTCTGGGGCAC
>ERZ1034984.1871-NODE-1871-length-18316-cov-29.018290_pt1 | contig 18316 bp, 11 predicted proteins | sample MGYA00520589_ERZ1034984 | MGnify/ENA primary metagenome ERZ1034984 (study PRJEB33766, sample SAMN09781790) | gut metagenome | biome: gut microbiome | host: Homo sapiens | place: Madagascar | study: EMG produced TPA metagenomics assembly of the PRJNA485056 data... | reverse complement strand
GGCGCTTCGCCCCCCGGGCCCCCCGACCGGCAAGGTGCCGGTGCCGGGTACGGTTTTGAGCTTTTTGCTGCGCAAAAATCTCAAAACCGGGGGTATTATCTATCAGTTTATCGGCTCTATCGGCAGTACTTGCCACCGGGTGCTACCCGGTCGGGTTGCAAGGGCGAAGCGCCTTGCCCGTCGGAGACACCTGTGCGCTATGCGCCCAGCTGCCGGAGCCTGATTGCAAATCAGGCCGCGTAGCGCACAAGGTCTGCCGCCCGACAGGGCGGACAGACCCGCCTGCCTTCAAAACGGCAGGCTTCCCCCGCGATTCGCCTTTGAAGATCATAAAAAATATAAGCCCTGCACTTTCAAAGCGGCAGGCTTTCCCCTTCCGCACCTCACGCCGGGCAAGATATCCGTTCACCACTCCTTCTGCGCAAAGCGCGGAAACTCCAGCGCAAGGCCGCCCCACGCGGCCGTGACGCTTTCCGGGCCGACGCTCTCCGTGAAGGCTCCGGCTTCGGAAGCGCCGCCGGCGGGAAGCACTTCGACGCCGCAGGCCAGAGTAAGTTCGGTTCTCTCATCGAAAAGCTCCGAACGGGACGGCCCCGCATAAAAGACCGCCTCCACCCGCGCCCCGTTTTCAGAAGAACTGCACTCCCAGCGGACCGGAACACTGCTGAATACGCCTGAACCGGGACGGATCACCGCCTGAGTCGAACCGAGCCGCAGCGTGAAAGTTCCGTCCGGGTTGCGGCTGACCTCCGCTCCCTTTCCGGTCAATTCAAAGCAGGCGGCAAGCCGTTCAAAATGGAATACGCCGTCGGCGGGCCGGTCGAGTCCGGGATGGTGGTCGCCGAGGTCGCGCCGCAGACCGACGCCACACAGGATGCGGTTCCGGCACTGCCGCGAATAGAGCTGCGCCGACGAAAAATCCCGGTTGTCCCGCAGGAACCGGAACCGGAACTGCGCAGGCATCTCCATTCCCGGCACCCGCCAGTAGCCGAGCAGCGGGCGGCTCTGAATCCAGAAAATCGACACGCTCGCCGAGCCGACCACAAAATCGTCGTTCAGGAAGGTGGTGCAATAGGTCGAATGGGTGTCCGGCTGCCGCCTGATGCAGCGCAGCGCCACCTCCGTCTCCGGCTCCGGCAGTCGGGCGAAGCGCACCGCGATATCCGGCGGGCAGGGCCGGTGGCGGATTCCGGAATAGGTGAAGTGGCAGAACTCCTCGCCCTCTTTTCCCGGTGCGGCGATCGGAATCTCCACTCCGGTCGCCTCGCGGATGAAGCGGGCGTTGTCCGCCGGCAGAAAGTCGCCGTAGGCGCGGGACTGCGGCCCGCCGAGCTGCCCGGTCGCCGGATGGAAGTGGTTCGCCAGTTCGTTCCAGAAGAGCCGCAGCAGCTCCCCGGCATGGCTGCGCGTCTCCGGCTCGCGCACCAGTTGCAGAATGCGTTCGACCTCGAAAAGCGCGACGAAAGTGTAAGTCGGACTGTTGTACTCGTTGATCCCGCCGGTTTCGCGGGTGTAGGCGAGAAACTTCGCCAGCCGGTTCTTCGCGTATTCGCGCAGGATCGCATTGTCGAGAATCTCCCCGGCACAGCCGGTCACCGCCGCCCCCATCAGCGCGATATTGGTGTAATTGGGCTGGATGTTGCGCCGGAAAATCGACCACGCGGCGCGCTCCAGCGCGGCGGTGATTTCCCGCTTCAACTCCGCATCGAGCTTGCCGGGGTGTTCGACCAGCATGTGGCACAGCCCGGAGCCGATGAAATCCGCCCAGTTCCAATCGGGCGGAGCCATCTGCGCGACCGGTTCCTCGTCCAGCCACGGCCAGATGCCGTAGGCAGGATCGTAAGGATCGGTGACCTGGCTTTTCAGCACCGCCCGGATCACCTTTGCGGCGCGTTCGAGATACTCCGGCCTGCCGTCGTCGAGCAGCGCCAGCGCGTAGTAGATCGACAGCCGGGTCTGGTGCACCCAGCTTCCGTTCGGAACCCGGCTGTGATAACCCGGCCCGTTCCAGACGGAGCCGAGCAAATTGCGTTCGGCGTTGAAATCAGGCTCGACAGCCGCGATCATATCGGCAAGTTCCATAAAGACGTCCCTCTGAATTATCATTGTAAGGCCGGAGACAAATGCAAATAAAGTATAATCCGGATTCCGGCGGTTTCAAGCGGTTTTCCGCCGGAACCGCCTTGTTTTTCGGTAAAATACAGATATATTCTCCATACGAAACAGTTTCAAACCTCGGGGAGCATCGGATGATGAACTATATCGGAGGAGCCGGCAACTCCTTTTGCCGCAAGAGTTTTTCCATAGACAGAACGGTTGCGGAAGCGATCCTGACCGTCGCCGCCGATCCGCATACTTATTTGTGGCCCTCCTGGATGGAGGTGGAGCATGAACACAACTGGCTGCTGGCCGGGAGCTTCCTGAAATACCGGGTGTTCCTGAACAGCGCCCCGGCGGCGGTCGGCCCCTTCCGCCCGGTCCGGGACGGCCGCGCGGTCGCGGAACGGTACGATGTGACCGGCCTTCTCCGGCAGGGTGAAAATGTGCTCGCAGTGCAGTCGCGCGGTGAAAAATACGGCTTCGCGCTGACCCTGGAGCTTACGTTTTCCGACGGTTCCCGGCAAACCGTCGCCACCGGTCCCGGTTGGAAACGGCAAAACGCCAACGACTTCTGCAATCCGGTCTGCTGGTGGCACCCCGCCCTCGGCATGTCCCGCGGCACTTTCGGCCCCGGCGAACAGCCTGAACACCTCGACGGCACCCGCCTGCCGCAGAACTGGGAACGGCCCGGCTTCGACGACTCCGGCTGGGAGGCCGCCGCCGTCACCGCCGTCGATCCCTTTGAACTCGAAGCGGGAGAAGCGCTCCGCTACACGCCGGTTTCCATCGCACCGATCCGGATCGAACAGCTCGGCGACGGCCGCATCGTGGCCGATTTCGGGCGGGCGGTGGTCGGCGGAATCGAACTGACCTCCCCCTGCGGCGCCGAAATCGAGCTGCGGCTCGGCGAAGAGCTGCTCCCCTCCGGCGGCGTGCGGTTCCAGATGCGCACCGGCAACTGCTATCAGGAGGGGTGGCGCTTCCCGGAAAACGGCGGGACGCTGAGCCACTTCGGGATGCGCTCCTTCCGCTACGCCGAGCTGCTCGGATATCCGGGCAGACTCGACCCGGCAGCGATCCGGGCGGTGTCGATCACGCTGCCGTTCCGCGAGGAGGATTCCGCCTTTTCCTGCTCCGATCCCCGGTTGGAACGGGTTTGGGAACTGTGCCGCAACTCCATCCGGTACACCACGCTTGACGTCTACTACGACTGCCCGAGCCGCGAACGCATGGCTTACGAAGCCGACGCCTATATCAATATGCTGACCCATTTCGCGGTCGAACACCAGACCGCCACCGCCCGCCGCACCATCCTCTACCAGATGAACCACTACACCTGGCCGTGCGAGTGGCGGATGTTCATGATTCCGGTGGTGTACGAATATTACATGCACACCGGCGACCTCGGACTGGTGCGGGAAGTCTGGCCCCGGCTCAAATCGGAGTGCACCTTCCACCACCTGCTCAAAGACGGGCTGGTTGAAAAATTTCCGATGCGCGTGATCGTGGACTGGCCGATGTCCTGCCGGGACGAATACGAATTCGGTCCCGCCGAAGCGGTTCCGAACGCATTTCTGTACCGCGACCTGTGTGACCAGTCCAAACTCGCCGCAGCCCTCGGCCTTGCCGGCGAAGCGCGCGAATACGAGGAGCTTGCCGTCCGGGTCAAACGCGCCTTCAATACCCGGCTTTACGACCCGGAGAGCGGTCTTTTCCTCGACAACGCCGCCTCGCGCCACGCCGGATTCCATGCGAATATGTTCGCGCTGGCCTTCGGCGTCGCCGATGACGACAAGGTGGAAAGGCCGCTCGCCTTCATCGCGCAGTCCGGCATGAAGTGCAGCGTCTACGGCGCGCAATTCTACCTCGAAGCCCTCTTCCGTTACGGTTGCGCCGAAAAGGCCGTCGAACTGATGACCTCCGACTCCGACCGCAGCTGGCTGGAGATGATCCGCCTCGGCGCGACCTGCGCGACCGAAGCGTGGAATCCGGAGCTGAAGCCCAATATGAGCTTCGTGCATCCGTGGGGCAGCGCGCCGGGGAATATGATCATGCGCGGCGTTTTCGGCCTGCGCCCGACCAAGCCCGGCTGGGAAGAGTTTGAATGCAAGCCGCAGCCCGGCGGCCTGAAGTCCGGCCGTTACCGCATCCGCGTCCCTTCCGGCATCATCACCGCCGAATTCGATCACGAAAACGGCGAGCTGGTCACCCGCTGCACCCGCGACAAATAGCGCCTCCGGTTGTCCAAGGCGAATCGCAGCGGGGGAAAACCTGCCGTTTGCAGGCCTTGCCCGCTGCACGCATGAAGATCTCCGGCGGCCAACGGTTTCGCCGTTGGATCACGACCGGCAACGTGCCGGTGCGGAGTAACGCCGATAGAGCCGATAAACTGATAGACAATAAACCGGCGAGTCACAGCCATGCCGCTTTCGCGGCAGGCGGGTCTGTCCACCCTACCGGGCGGCAGACCTTGTGCGCTACGCGGCCTGATTTTCAATCAGGCTCCGGTAGCTGGGCGCATAGCGCACAAGTTACCTCCGGTGGCAAGGGCGCTTCGCCCCTTGACCCCGACCGGGTAGCACCCGGTGGCGAGTATTGCCGATAGAGCAAATAAACCGATAGATAATCCCCCGGCCGCCGGAGGCACTCAATCAATTGATTTCAATCATCGGCGAGCTGTAGCAGCAGCCGTTGTGGTCGAACACCGTAAAATAGGCGGCAGTTGCGCACCGCGGGATCTCAGCGCCGATGCACCCGTCCACCGGCTCGACCGGCAGCGTGTTCCAGCAGCGGTCGCCCCAGTAACCGGTCGCCCGGGTGAAGTTGAACTCCGCTTTCCTGAGCCGCCGTTCAGAGGCGACCGCTGCCGAAAGGCGGTTTCCGTCGCGCGTGATTTCGGAAACAGCGGGAATGGAACGGTTGTTCAGCACCGCATCCGCAAAGTCGAAGATCGTCTCCTCGGTGCGGCACTCCGTATGATTGTGCGGATAGACGCCCCGCACCCCCAGCCGCTTGAGCGCAGCCGGAACCGTCCGGAACGAGCGTGACAGCGCATCGAACGGAAACGCGAAATCATTGGTTCCCGAAAAGAACAGCATCGGCAACTTCGCCCGCGCCAGATAGTGACCGGGGTCCCACAGCTCGAACCACTGCTTTCGCAACTCTTCCGTAACATCCGGGTGCTCGAAGCAGAGCGCCGAGGCCTCCTCATGGAAGAATCCGCACCCGTACACCGGAATCGCAAAGCGGAAACGGTCATCCACGCCCGCCGTGATGCAGGTCAGCACGCCGCCCCACGAAATCCCGGTCAAACCGATCCGGCCGGAGTCCACACCGGGCAGCGAACGCAGCAGCGAGTGGCTCAGGATCACGGCGCTGACCGCGTGGAACGGCCACTGCTCCTGCGGCGGCAACTCCGCTTCCTCCATCCTTCCCCAGCCGGCGGGGCCGCCGTGCGACTGCCGGGGCCACTTCGCATACTGCGGATTTTCCGCCCAGCACGGCGCCGCTCCGCAGGTATCCATCGAGATCGCGGCATAGCCGCGCCGGTTCCACAGTGCGACCCAGTCGGCGACGGCGGTCGCCCCGCCGCCGTGAACCAGCACCACGCCCGGCGCCGGCCGCTCCGGCGTCGCTCCTTCCGGCAGGCCGTAACAGGCGAAAAACCGGGTCGGCCTGCCCCTGTAGGGAACACTCTCCACCCAGACCGGCTTCGCGCCGGAACACCACGGCAGCTCAGCCTCCCAGGTCCGCGGAACCTGAAACAACTGATCGAGTTTGTCGTCGAATACAGATGTCATCGTTCTATCCTCCTGAAATAAATCTCTATGATAATATACTGTTTTCAAATCCCAAAACCATTTCGTGTTCCGGGAAAGTTGCAAAAAGGTTGAAAACAGTGCAACAGACCCGCAAGCCCCCCTGGCGAACCCGTATATGTTCCATTTAAAATCACTTTTTCGGCAACGCCTCTTGACATTTTCATTTCTCTGTGGTATAATTAATGTGTACTAGGACAATTTAATTTATATCTACAGAGGGCCTCCGCTGCATGGCACAGAAAGAAAAATATCAGCAAGTTGCTGATTACATCGAAGATTTCATTAAGCAAAGACAACTCAAGCCGGGCGAGCGCCTGCCAAGTGTCCGAACGCTTATGACCATTCTCGGAACTACCCGCGCGACCATTTGCAGGGGAATGCAGCTGCTGGCCGAGCGCGATGTCATTTCAAGCAACGTCGGCAGCGGCACATTCGTCGCGGATCCGCTCCGGGTCCGGAAAGCGAAAAGCCGCAACAGCAACGTCACAATCGGCGTGATGCTGCCCGCCGGAGCCGATTCGTACGCCATCAACGTCCTGAACGCCATCAACAACGCGGCCGAAGAGCTGCCGGTCAGGCTCAAACTCGTCTGTGTAAGCAATCTGGGCACGCATATCATAAAAGTGGCCGCGGAACTTCTTCAGGAAGGATGCGACTCTCTCCTGATTCCATGGTTTCCTCCTGGAAATCTGATGGAACTCGCCGCGTTTCTGAAGATTTCGCCGCTGCCGGTCTGCCTGCCTGCCGCCCTCCCGGGATTCGAGGAGTGCAACATCACAATTCCCCCGCCGGAACAGATGGACTTGAGCAGAAAGACGGATGAAGTGTGCCGGTATTTCCAGATACTCGGCGAAAAACGCCTCGTCCTGCTCGGCCCCGATATCTGCCGCGTCCCCAATATGCGCGACAATGTGTTGAGCTTCTCCCGGTTCATGTCCGCCAACCCGCTGGAGTGCCATATCCGCATGACCGGCCCCTCCGCCCGTGACATGGATGCAACGGCGGCGGAACTGAAGAGATTCAAAGGAGAGCTGGCGCTTATCTGTTATGACGATATTCATGCTCTGCGCTTTATGGTCGCCATGCACAAACTGGGCTTGAGCGCGCCTGCGGACTTCCGGATCATCGGGGCAAACGACACGCCGGAAGCCGTCTACTGCGAACCGCCCCTCTCCAGCGTCCGGCCCGATTACGCCCAGATCGCCCGGATCGCGCTGAAGGCCGCCATTGCCAGGGCCGACGGCAAACTGTGCCAATATCCGGGTGAGCTGTCGCGTGTTCTGGTCATACGCGACTCATGCGCCGGAAAGGAGAAGCTCTCCGGGAGAATATGCGAAGAGTTGCGTGCGGCGGGGATCGCTGTCACCAAAGGAGAAGGTCCCGGCGCGTTCAATCATGTCGCGTCGTAAGCGGAACAAAAGAACCAAAGCGAAGGAGTGGAAAATGTCACACAAACGCCGTCTGTTTACATTGATAGAATTGCTTATCGTAATAGCGATAATGGCGATACTGGCGACGATGCTGCTGCCCGCCCTGAACAAGGCCCGGACGCGGGCCCGACAGACCCGGTGTCTGGGAAACCTCAAGCAGATCGGGCAGGCCATCGCGATCTATGCGGATTCTTCGGATGGAAACCTGCCTCCGCTCTACTACGGCAATTATCAGGCGCCTTTTCTTCAGCCGACCCTCGCCCGGACGGTTTTCAATGTGGAGCTCGGTGCTTCCTCCTCCGCCGAAGAACTGCTGAAAACCATGAAAACGCCTTTCTATTGCCCTGATGTGACGGCGGATTCGCTGGGCACGCATCAGCACGGCTCTTTCGCCGCCAATCTGTCGCATGTGTTCGCCACCAGCCCCGCCAATGCCTATTCGCCGAAACCCAGAAAGATCTCCGGCTTCCGCCGCCCCTCCCAGATTCAGATGTTCGTCGATGCGCGCGGCGGCACCGGCCGCAACAACTGGGAAATCGCCTGTCTGGTGGAATTCGCCGGCCATGCGGCCAACCTGTCCGGCAGACACAACGGCGGGGCCAATATGGCGAAAGTGGACGGTTCCGCGACCTGGGACAGGCGCGAGGCCATCATCGACAACCGCAATGATCTCTGGGGACACGACAATCAGTGAATATCCGGAACACCTGTCCGCAACCGAAACAGCAACCATAACCATAACTCCTTACGAGGGTCCTCATGAATCTCCGGCATGTTACAGTCATCGTCGCGCTTGCGTGGTTTTCCGGTACGGGAATTTTACCGGCGGAGGAACCGGCGCGGGAATTTCCGGAAAAGATCATCTTTCAACATTCGTTCCCGGATGGTTCGGGGAAAGACGCCGCTTCCGGCATCCTGATCCGCACAGTTCCCGCCGGCATCCCGGCGAATGCGGTTCGAAGCGGAACCGCCCGGAAAATGTTGCGCATCGACAGTTCGAAGGCGTTCCGGGAGGGGGCGCAAAAGGTCAGCCTTGTCTTCACCGGGCTTCCCCTGCTGGAATATCCCGCTCCCCGCTATGAGTTCTCCGCGCGGTTTCAAGGGGAAAAGGGGCGGAAGGCTTCCCTTTTTCTCGAAAGTTACGATCAGGACAACAAGCATCTCTGGTTCAGAAAGGATATCGACCTGACCGGGGAGCCGCAGACAGCCGGCCTGACGGTTTCGTTTCCGCCGGGAGCGCGGAAGGTGTACTTGCAGATCGATATTCCATACGCCGGAGAATTTTTCCTCTCCCGGGCCGCATTCCTGCAGAAAAGCTCCTCGCGGGGGCCACGGGAACTCCTGTTCCACCACACCTTCGACAACGGGGCCGGGGCCGATTACGCCAAAGGCGACGGCCAGCCGATCCGGGCGGAACGCCTGGAATTCGCGGACGGACTGTTCGGCAAGGCCCTGCGGATCAACCACCGGAACCGAGGCGCGCTGGAATTCGCGCTGGCAAACAACATGCGTCCGGAGCGCGGTACCATCTCACTCTGGTTCAAGCCGGAATGGGACTGTCCGGTCGATTTCGCCAGCCCGGCGGACGAGTGGCGGCAACTGGTCATGACGGAACAGCCCGATCCCCGGGCCGGTTCCGGCGCGATCTGGTTCTGGGCATACGGCGGTTTCCTGCGCGGCGACCTCTCGGATAAAAAGGACCGTTACGTGTTCTCCTTTTCCCCGATCCGGAACCGCAACTGGAACCATCTGTGCATGACGTGGGATGAGGAGCACGGGCAAAAAATTTATATGAACGCAAAGAGCCTTGCGAGTCCCGGCGACGAACATTCGCCGCTGGTCAGGCGGCCGCAGGTTCCGCAGTTCGACCGTGTGCCGCTCAAAAGTCTCTTCATCGGCAACCATCACGGCAGGCAGCAGGCGGACGGGCTGATCGACGAGGTGAAAATCTTCTCTTACGAATTATCACCCGAAGAGATCCGGCGCGAAAGCGACAGGCGCCTGACGTTTGATCTGGAAGTGCGGAAACGCTACTTTTCGCCGGACGCTCCGCTCGTAGCCGATTTTGAATTGACCGCCCGCGCCCCGCTTTCCCAGGTGAAGTGGCAAATTCTGAATTCGGCAGGAGAAACCGCAGCCTCAGGGGAGTCCCCGGACAGGCTCCGCCAAGGCGAAAAGCTCCACCTCTCCGAAACCTCCAGCTGGAAAAGCACTGCCGGCGAAACCTATACGCTGCGCGTCACAGCCGGGGGAATGACCGAAGAAGAGCCCCTGTTCGCATTCCGCCGAGAGAATCCTTTCCTGACCGAAACTCAGGAGGCCCCCCAAGAAATCCTCCGCATACTGCCGGATCCCGATCTGGGCGACAGCCGCTTCGCATCGATCGGCGAAACGGTGCGCAAGCGCTGCGACGGCAAGCCCTATCTGGAAGCGGGCAAAGAACGCGGCGACCGTTTCGCCGTCCGGCTGCGCCTCCCCAAGGCTCCCGCGATCTATTTTCTGGAATTCGATTACCCGGATGACGCAGTGCGTACCTGCGACGTGATCGTCCAGAATTCCGCCTCGCACCTTGCAACCTTCAACGTCGGCTATTGCAGCGGCGACGAATACCGCAACACCGGCAAAATGCTGACGCAGCGCAATGTGTTCTTCGCGCTGTCAGACGATGTGACCGCCATTTTCATGACCGCCCGGGAAGGGCTCCCCGCCGCGGCCGGAGAAATCCGGATATATGAACCGAAAGACGGCAAGCTCCCGATATCGCCGGACCGCCCGGCCCCCGCCGTGAACGGACAGACCCGGAATGTGGTCCTCTATTTCGAGGACCCGGCAGTCAACAGCGCCTTCGAAACGGCGGCCTCGCGGATGCCCGGCTTCGAGAATATGCTCGACAAGCTGGTCGCCTATATGAAATACAGCGGCCAGAATATGCTGGCCTATCCTCTCGTCTGGTATCAGGGATACATCGACGGCGAATACAATCCCCGGATGCACGCGGACACATTCCTGGACGGCTTCCTTGAGAAATTCGACCGGGCCGGGTTGCAGTTCATGGGAACCGTCAACCAGCACAACCTCAAGGCCTGTCCGGTAAAATCGGTTCCGGCGGAACAGCAAAGTGACGGCAGCCTGCTTTCCTCGCCGTTTTCCATCCTCGCTTCCGGACGGCCCAATACCGGGTGGCACGGCACGCCGCCCAACTATAACATCCTGCATCCGGCGGTTCAGGCGGAGTTTTTCGCCGACCTGCGGCGAATTCTGGAGACCGGAACGAAGCATCCCTCATTCAAGGGAATCGTGATGCACCTGTCGCTGCATTCGCTGCACTCCTTCGGAAGTCTCGAAGCCGGTTATAACGATTACGCGGTGGAAGCCTTTTCCCGTGATACCGGGATCGCCGTCCCCGTCAATCGCGAGGCCCCCACGCGGGGAAAGCTGTACGCGGAATGGATTTTAAAGAATGCCCGGCAGAGCTGGATCCGCTGGCGCTGCGGGAAACTCGCCGCGTTCTACAGGAAAGTTGATTCAATGGTCCGCCAGGCCCGCCCCGACCTGCGGCTGGTGCTCCTGCCGATGGAGGGAGGCAACCTGTACGGGAACGCGGATTACACCGATCGGGATTTCGCGCAAAAACAGCTGGCGGAAATGGGGTTGGACCTGCACTGCTTCTCCGGAACGCGGATCATCACGGGCCAAACGTTTTTCCCCGCCGACCACCGTTTTTACTCCGACCGGAAGATGTCCCCGGAGCGGCGGAAACGGCTCCGCGAGTTCTTCGACACCCGGGAGTGTTACAGTTTCATGATGAATCCCGGACGCTCCTGGCTTCACATGCACGACCGCTATTGGGAATCCGCGATCGGTTCGACGTTCCAGAACCACTGGAGCGACAAACCCAACCGGCTGAAGGCTTCGTGGCTCAATGAGAAACCGTGGCGCGCCTCGACGCTGAATCCGGCCGGATTTCATGCGATGAAGCACTATGTGCTGCCGTTGCGCTACGCCGATTACATGAATGTCTCCAAAGGAGGATACCTGATCGGTACCTACGGCATGGACACCGCCCTGGCCGCCTTCAGCCGGGCGTTCCGGTCTCTTCCGGCCCTGCCGTTCCGCGAGCAGCCGCTGAATTCGGAAACCGTGAAGCTCCGGACGCTCTCCTTTCAGGGGGACACCTGGTTTTACGCGGTCAACACCGACGATCGCCCCGCCTGCGCCGAACTGCGTTTCGACGCCGCGGCGGCGGAAGATACCGCTTCGGGACGGAAACTGCCCTCGCCGCTGCGGCTGGAACTGGCGCCCTACCAGCTCCGCACATTCCGGATCAAAGGCGGCGCGACACTCACAGGGCAAGTCAGATGAAGCGATATGTACCGCTCGCCGCCTGCGGGATTCTCCTGTCAGCCGGCTGCGCCTCCGACGGCAGGGCAAAGCTGCTGGAGGAAGCCTACCGCACCGGCAAGGGAACGCCTGCCCAATTCGCAACGGATAAAATCATCCGCGACCGGGAAACCGGCAGGGCGATCCGTTCGTGGCTCGGCACCGATATTCCGCGCATACCGGAGGCGGAAGCGGAAAGGAGCGTGAAAGCCCTGTTATGCGACATCCGGAGCGGTTTGAACTGGCGCCTGAAGCCGCCCCGCTATAATCTGCCGCGGATTTCCGCCGGAGAGTGGACGCACGCTTTGAAGTTTGACCGGGCGTTTCCGCTGGGACAAACGGCGGGAGCAGGCGGAACGCGATGGTTCCTGGGCTGGACTCCGGAAACACTGGAAGTCCGGGTCGAATGCGTCGATCCCGCCCCGGTTTCATCGCGCAAACAGCTGTGGGAAGGGGATTGCATTGAGCTTTTCCTATGGCCGGATATCCCGCTGATGCTCTATGCGGAATATCTGGTCACGCCGCATGGCGGGAAACGTTCCATATACCACCTGCGGACCGAAGAGGGAATCGTCCATTACGGCATCGACCGGCGCGGACCGGAATTCACCGCCGCCGCGGGACTGACCCCGGACGGTTATTTCGTGACCTGCTCCATTCCCTGGAACAAGCTCGCCGGACTCTGGGAAAAACGCGAAGCCGTCCCCGGGAACCGGGTCCGCCTTGCGCTGGTCCGGTGCGACAGGAACGGAGAATCCGGCAGCCCGCCGGTGAAAACCTCGCCGTATCCGCTTCTCTATGACGGCCATAACCTCTACGGATATGCGGAATTCATTCTGACGCGCTGACCGCCGGGCCATCCCGGTTCCGGCGGCCGCCGAACAATCCAACCATAATATGGAGTTGCCGAACATGCAGCCAAAAGAGTACGATTGCAAATACGCGTATGCCGTTAAATTCCACGAACGCGTATCGCGCCATCTGCTGGGTGAAACCATCCCGCTGAAGGCGGAGGTGTTTCATTCCGTTGAACCGGTGCCGTTTCAACTGGCGGCGGCAGGAAAATACCGGCCGATTTCCGAGGGGGAAAGCTGGGGGGGAGCATGGGAATCCGGCTGGTTCCGCCTTCATGCGGAAATTCCGGCCGATTGGACCGGACGGCAACTGGCGCTCCGCCTGAATCTGGGCGGAGAAGCCCTGTTGTTCGACCGGGACGGCGTGCCGCAGTTCGCCTTCAGCGCGGGCTCGCTGCTCGGCCCGGATTTCCGCAAGGAGATTTACCGTCTTCCCGATTGTCCCGCCGGGCGACAGGCCGAATTCCTGGTGGAGGCCGCGGGCAACGTCGTTCACGGGCTGCTTCCCGACAGTGACCCGGAATTGGGAGAACAGAACCCTTACGGCCGGTTCAGAGCCGTTGCCGCGACAATGCGGATCGGCTGTTTCAACCACGAACTCTGGCAATTGTCGCTTGATCTGGAGATTCTGCTGGACCTGCTGAAGGTTTTGCCGGCCCGCTCCCGCCGCAGCGATCTGATCCTGGCCGCCGTCAGCCGCGCTGCGGACATCTTTGCGGAGGAGCCGGGAAACGCGGCCAGGGCGCGGGCCGAGCTGGCTCCGGAACTGGCGCGTCCGGCGTGTTCGAGCTCGATGACCGTAACCGGATTGGGACACGCACATATCGATACCGGCTTCATGTGGCCGGTCCGGGAGACGGTCCGCAAATGCGGCCGGACCTTCGCCAACCAGATCGACCTGCTGGAAAAATATCCGGATTACGTATTCGGCGCCTCGTCGCCGCTGCACTACCTCTTTGTCCGGGAGCACTACCCGGCACTTTATGAAAAAGTGCGGCAGTCCGTGCGCTCCGGCCGCTGGGAACTGCTCGGAGGAATGTGGATTGAAGCCGACTGCAATCTGTCGGGCGGCGAATCGCTGGTCCGCCAGTTTCTCTATGGCAAGAATTTCTTCCGGGATGAGTTCGGAATCGAAGTGAAGAACCTGTGGCTGCCGGATATATTCGGCTGTCCGGCTTCTCTGCCGCAGATCGCCCGCCTCGCCGGATGCCCGAATTTCGTGTGCCAGAAAATGTCCTGGAACCAAACCAACCGTTTCCCCTATCACGCCTTCCATTGGCGCGGCATCGACGGAAGCGAACTTCTGACCCATTTCCTGCCGGAAGACAGCTATATCGCCTTCGTCAGGCCTTCCGAGCTGATTCCGGCGGAAAACCGGTTCAACGAAAACACGGTGACCGATGAGTTCCTGAGCCTCTTCGGGATCGGAGACGGCGGAGGCGGCCCCAAGGAGGAGTATCTGGAAAGGGCGCTCCGGCTGAAAAATCTGGAGGGGACGCCGAAGTTCCGCTTCGGGCGGGCCGATGCGTTCTTTGAACGTCTGAGCCGGTGCGCCGACTCGCTGCCTTCCTGGAGTGGCGAACTCTATCTGGAAAACCATCGCGGCACCCTGACCAGTCAGGCCCGCGCCAAGAGGAGCAACCGGAAGCTGGAAGAGCAAATCGCCGCGACCGAGATACTGTGGAGCGCGTTGCCTCCGGATCAATATCCGGCCGGAGAATTGGACCGGGTCTGGAAGATCATCCTGCTCAATCAATTTCATGATATTCTGCCCGGTTCTTCCATTCGCGACGTGTATGAGAATACCGAAAAAGAGTACGCCGATGCCCGCGCCACCCTGATGCGATTGCGGATGGAAGCCGCAGCCCGGCTCCTGAAGCCCGACACGGAATGCGTGACGTTTTTCAACTCCCTGAACACGGAATTCCGCGGTTCGGTCGAACTCCCGGCGGACTGGGACGGAGCGGGCCTGGCCAGGGACGGAGTCCGCGTACCCGTCCAGCGGGAAGGAAACAGGCGGTACGCTGCGGCGCTCACCGTCCCGCCGCTGGGTTTCGTCACACTCCGGCGGATCGGCCGGGCAGAACACCTCCGGGCGGAAGAAGAAAAGTCACCCGTTTTGGAAAACCAATTCATCCGTTACCGCTTCGATTCCTGCGGCCAGCTGATTTCCGCGTTCGACAAGGAATTGCAGCGGGAATTCATCCCCTCCGGTGCCTGCGGCAACGCCTTCACCCTTTACGTCGACCGCCCCGCCGTTTATGAAGCGTGGAATATCGACGATTCCTACCGGAACCGCCCCTGCGCGAAGGTGCGCGCCGAAGCCCCCTGCCGCATCACACGCGGGAGTGTGCGCGACACAGCCGAATTTCATTTGAAAATCGGTTGTTCCACCATTGTTCAGCGTGTGATTCTCGGAACATCTTCCCGCCGTCTCGACTTCGTGACCACCGTCGACTGGCGTGAGGCGAGAAAGCTGCTGCGCGTCGCCTTCCCGGTAACGGTTCAGGCGGCGGAAAGCACCGCCGACATTCCCTTCGGCTTCATCCGGCGTCCAACGCACACCAACACCAGCTGGGACAGGGCACGCTTTGAAGTCGCAATTCACAAGTACGCGGACCTTTCTGAACCCGACTTCGGAGCGGCCCTGCTGAATGACTGCAAGTACGGTTGCAGACTGCAGGGAAATACGATTGATCTCGCCCTGCTGCGCGCCCCGAAGTTCCCGGACTGGGAAGCGGACCGCGGAGAGCAGTGCTTCACTTACAGTTTTCTGCCGCATCCGGGAGATGCGGTATCCTCGGCCGTCCGCCTGGAAGCGCAACAGCTGAATCGGCCCCCATTCCGCTTCGACGGCCGGAGCGGAACTCCGCAGTTGCCGGTTGCAATCGAATCAGAGCATGTGGAGTTGAGTGCCCTGAAGAAGGCCCAACAGGGTTCCTGCCTGGTAATGCGCCTTATCGAGCGGAGCGGCCGTTACTCGCAGGCGGTCATCCGAACGTCATACCGGCTTGTGGAGACTTCGCTGCTGGAATGGGAAGATGGCCGGGAAATTCTCCCGGAGGCAGGCCTGACCACCATCTCTTTTCACCCCTTTGAGATCAGAACCTTCAAACTATATTGAAACCGAAAGATGCGGATTCCCCAAGGTGATAAGACCAGCTTAACTTATTGATAATAAACCAGTAGCCCAATATAAACATACTCATGGCAAGAATCTTGAACTTTCACAAAGCCGGTTCGAGCTTTATAATGAATCTATCAACGACTTGAACAGAAAGTGACGCTTTGCGAAAGCGTGACCGCTGCCGGATTGAGATAATTTCGCCTGGCTCGCAGAAAAGAATGGCTTGCCGGCCCTCCGACGCGCTACGCGCTATGGAGGACATCCTTCCCCTGCGGGTACTCCTGTCTGCGCTCATCCTTTTCACTCGCTTTCGCTCGCAAAAAGGAGGGCTTGCCATCCGTAGCTCGACTTCGTCGAGCGAAGGATGGTGGGCGATGAGGGACTCGAACCCCCGACATTTTGCGTGTAAAGCAAACGCTCTAACCAACTGAGCTAATCGCCCGAAAAGAATGTTTTAAAATATATCACCGGCTTACGGCAATATCAAGCGGCTGAAGCAAGTTTGCGGAATTTTCACCGGCGGTAGGCCGGAGTCCGGGCCGCCGTCAGGATGAACACCGGCCCGGAACCCGCCGCCAGCAGCGTTTTCGCTGCGGCGGCCAGCGTCGCCCCGGTCGTGAACACATCGTCCACCAGCAGGATCCGTTTCCCGCGGATTGCTTCCGGGGTGCGAACCCGGAACGCTCCGGCCGGATTGCGGCGGCGCGCCTCCTTGTTCAGGCTCGATTGCTTCCTCGTCCGCTTCGCCCGGCTCAATGCATCGCAGTATTTCGCATGCAGCGTCCTTGCCGCAACCTCGGCGAAAAGCCCGGCCTGATTGTAGCCGCGCCCATAGAGCCGCAGTGGATGCAGCGGAACCGGCACGACCAGTTCCGGGGAGAATTTCGCCCCCTGCAATGCTTCCGCCGCCAGTTCCCCCAGTGGCCTCGCCAATTCCGGGCGCCCCCCGAATTTGAACTCATGCAGCATCCGCCGGGCCGCTCCCCGGTATTCGAACAGCGTCCGCGCCCCGACCCACGGGCGCTTCTCCTCGGCCAGGCATTTGCCGCAGACCGCCATCAGTCCGTCCAGCGTGCCGCCGCAGCCCGGACAGAGCGGCTCTTCGAACACCCGGAACTCTTTGCGGCACTCCGGACAGATCCGGTTGCGCCCGCCGCCGTCCCCCGTCCTGCACAGCGGGCAGGGAAACAAATTGAACCAGGCCGCAAAACGGAAAAACAGCTCCTTCATCCCGGCATTTCCTTCCAGTTCAGGCGCGGCAGATAGTCGTGGTGGTGGCGGATCTCCCGGAGCCGCCAGCGCGAAGCCACCACCTCCACGAGATCGAAGCGCACCGGTAATCCCGTACCGCCGATCATGCGCAAATACAACTGCGCCGCATGGAAATTCCGCTTTTTCTGATGAGCGGAAAGATTGTCCAGAGGCCGGAAGAATCCTTTCCGGTGCAGCGTCTTGACTTCGACGAACACCACGCTCGCCCCGTCGCGCGCCACGATGTCCAGCTCTCCCGCCTTCACCCGCCAGTTCCGGGCCAGGATATCGAACCCCTTGGCTTCAAGCAGCCGGCACGCGGCGGCCTCACCCCGCCGTCCCAGCGCCAGATGTGCCGCCCGCGCCAGCTTCATCGGCCCTGTTCCTCCAGCAGCCGGACGAGAATCGCCGCATCCCCGGCATAGGTGATTTTCAGGTTTTCGGCGGGATTGAACACGACCGCCGTGTCGAAACCCGCCGCCGCCATCACCCCGGCGTCGTCGGTGAACTCCCGCCCGGCCGCCGCTTCATAGGCCTGCTTCAGCTTCGCCGCGTCGAACACCTGCGGAGTTTCCACCCGCCACAGGTCGGCGCGGTCCACCGTTTCGGAAATCACACCCTCTCCATCGGTCCGTTTCAGGGTGTCGGTGACCGGCTTTCCCGGAATCGCGCCGCCGATCTCCCGCGCCCGCTCCAATACCTTCGCCAGCAGTTCCCGGGTCGCCAGCGGGCGGGCGGCGTCGTGAATCGCCACGAACTTCACCCCATCCGGCAGCATCGCCAGCCCGGCCCGCACCGAATCGCTGCGGGCGGCTCCGCCGGTCGCCCACAGAATCCGGGCTTCCGGGCAGTATTTCTCCGCCAGCGAACGGAAAAGCTCTCCCTGATCCGCCGGCGTCACAATCACAAAACGACCCGGCATCGCTCCGGCGAACTCCCGCACCCCGTGCAGGAACACCGGCAGGCCGCCCGCCTCCAGCAGCAGCTTGTTGCCGCCGCCGAACCGGCGCGCCGAACCGCCCGCCACCATCACAAATCCGGTATCCTCGTACATTTCCGTATCCGCTTTTCTTTCTCTCAATATCAATACCGGCGTCCGCCGGGAAAACCACGCCGCATTCGCGGCGGCAAGGCGCTTCACCTGATTACCGAAGCCGACCGTTCAGCCCCGCCCGGACAGCACCCGGTGGCGTATATCGCCCATAGACGATTCCAACCCATTCGTAATACCCCGGTTTTGAGATTTTTGCGCAGCAAAAAACTCGAAACCGTACCCGGCGCCGGCACCTTGCCGGTCGGGGGGACCGGGGGGCGAAGCGCCCCCGGCCGCCGGAGGCAAAGTCCCGGAGAAGC
>ERZ1034984.1869-NODE-1869-length-18330-cov-5.839234_pt1 | contig 18330 bp, 15 predicted proteins | sample MGYA00520589_ERZ1034984 | MGnify/ENA primary metagenome ERZ1034984 (study PRJEB33766, sample SAMN09781790) | gut metagenome | biome: gut microbiome | host: Homo sapiens | place: Madagascar | study: EMG produced TPA metagenomics assembly of the PRJNA485056 data... | reverse complement strand
ACGGTACGCACGGTGGTGTGAGAGGACGGCCCCTAATGGGGCCTCCTACTCGATTCAGGCATCTTCTTGCTGCAATTCTCTACGTAAGCTTCGCAGGATGACGATGGAGAGAACTGCGGCGAGGGTGGCGCTGGCTGGAAGGTTGAGCCAGATACCGATGAGGCCGAGGGGCCAAAGGAGGATGAGGAAGAGTACGGGGAAGGCGAGCGTTGTGGAGACGGAGATGAGCGCGGCCTGGAATGGCTTGCCGATGGCGATCATGTAGCTTTGGGTGGCGAAGCCGAGCCAGCGTGTGAGATAAGCGAAGCTGAAGAGGCCGAGGGCGGCGGTTGCGGTGTTGAGGAGCTCCTGGTTGGCATCGGGCACAAAGAGATGGATGATGAACGTCGGCTCACTGCGCACGAGGAACATCAGCGCGATGGTTGTGACGGCGGCACCGATGAAACAGCAGCGCTCGATGGCGCGCACGCGGCTGTATTTCCGCGCGCCCCAGTTGTAGCCGACGGCAGGCTGGAGGGCGTCGCAGATGCCGTATAAGAGCGGCTGGATGAGTCCGTCGACAAAGAGCAGGACGCCGTAAACGCTGACGGCCATGGCGCCGCCAAGGCGCACGAGGATGGCGTTCATGAGGATCTCTGTGATGCGCGCGGAGACGTTATTGAGAAAATTTGGCGTGCCGCAGGCGGCGATGTGGCGCACGAGTTTCCAGCTAAAACGCGGACGTGTAAAACGCAGCACAGATTTTCCGCGCAGGAAGGGGATGTAGGCGATGAACACACAGACACCCATGCCAAGGCTGCCAGCCAGCGCTGCGGCCCAGACGCCCCAGCCGAAAACGCCGAGAAAAATAAGTTCAAATCCAGCGCAGAGCACGCTCATGAGAATGTTCAGCGCCAGGCTGCCGCGGATGAATCCGCTGATGCGCAGGAAATTGTCCATCGCGAACATGGCGGTGGTGAGCGGCGAGCAGAGGGCGTAGACGCGCAGATATTCTACAGCCATGGCGGCAAATTCGCCGTCAGCGCCCAGGAAGCGAATGAGCAGCGGCGCGGCAGCAAAGAGTGCGGCACCGATGAGAATGCCAAGGGCGTGGATGAGCAAACAGGCGCAGGTGAAGATGTTGTTGGCTTCTTTTTTGTCACCGCGGCCAAGAGCGATGGAGATGGGCACGGAAGCGCCGACGCCGATGAGATCGGCCAGCGAAAAATTGATGATCACAAAGGGCATGGCCAGATTGATCGCTGCGAAGGCCATTGCGCCGATGAACTGTCCCACGAAAACGCCGTCCAGCGTGTAGTAAAGGCTGGAGGCGAGCATGCTGAGGGCGCCGGGAATGGCGGCGAAGAAAAAGAGCCGCACCGGTGGAGTTTGTGAGAATAGGGTTGGGGAATCCATGTGGTCCTCCTTGGAGATGAGATACTCTATCCAGTATAAAGGGAAAATCGTCGGCTGCCAAGTATGGCGAAAGTAAATTTTGTGGAAAACGCGGAGGCGGCGATTTTCTGGGGAAAACGCTGGTTTTCCGCTGCGGTTGTGGATAAATCTTCGGAAAAGTCGTCGGTTTTCCACAAATCCTGCGGAAAAAGCTGTGGAATCACGGGGGAAAGTTGGCGGAAAAGTTGTCTGCGACCGCTTGCGGCGCGGCGTCGGAGGGCGATGTAAAAGGGCGTGACAACTTTGGAAAAGTTTGCGTGCAACGGAGGATAAGAAATTATGATGAAAATTTCAGATTTTTGATGCAAATTTCGAAAATTCCGCTTGCAATATATGTACGCAGGGTATATCATAGTATCAACTCCACATCACGTGGGATCTCATCCGAGAAATTGTAGAATTTGTAGAACGGAGGAATGTAGGATGAAGATGAAAAAATGGATCGCCGGGATCGCGCTCGGCAGTATGATGTTGTTGGCAGGCTGCGGCGGCGGCTCCGGTAGCGGCGGTAGTGCAGCAGGAGAAGGCAGCGCGGCAGCAGAAGCGAATGCAGATGCTCTGCAGATCGGTATCATCCAGACGCAGGCACACGTGGCGCTTGACCGTGCCCGCGAAGGCTTCGAAGATGGTCTGGAAGAAGCTGGCTACACTGTTGGCGAAGATGTCGTCATCGACTACCAGAACGCCCAGGGTGACCAGTCCAATCTGAACACCATCACCAACCAATTTGCCAGCGACAAGAAAGATCTTGTCTGCGCCATCGCTACACAGGCAGCTGTGCAGATGGCCAGCGCCAGCTCCGATATTCCAATCGTCGGCACCGCGATCACCGATTATGAAAGCGTCGGCCTTGTTGAAAGCAACGACGCACCTGGTGGAAATGTCACCGGTACCAGCGATATGAACCCTATTGCAGATCAGGTCGCACTGATGCAGCAGCTCATGCCTGACCTCAGCTCGGTCGGCGTTATGTACTGCTCTGCGGAAGAAAACTCCCGCATTCAGTTCGAACTGTTCAAAGAAGAATGCGAAGCAGCCGGCATTTCTGTGACAGAAATGACCGTATCTAATGTTAACGAGATCCAGCAGGCAGCAACGAGCCTCATCGGTGAAGACATCCAGGCCATCTATGTGCCAACCGATAACACGCTTGCGTCCGCTATGACAACCCTCACTGGCGTGACCAACGAAGCGAAGATTCCTGTCTTCACTGGCGAAGTTGGGATGCTCTCTGGTGGCGGCACCGCGACTGTCAGCGTCGACTACTACGAACTCGGCAAGCAGACTGGCGCGATGGCTGCCCAGATCCTCAAGGGTGAAGCAGAACCTGCTACCATGGCGATCGAAATGCCAGCCAATAACACCACTGAGATCAATCAGGAAGAAGTGGATCTGCTCGGCATCACCGTTCCAGATGAACTGGCTGAATTCGTCGGCGACTACGCTGCTGAAGAATAATGAATCCCTTGCCGCGTGAGCGGTATGACGAAGGGTCACCCCTGTGGCGACCCTTCGTTTTGTTTGTTTATTCCGACTATTACTTTTTGCCGGGAAGTTATTTGGCGAAGGCCGCTTGCTATGCTATAATGCAAGAGTGGGAGATTGCTCCCGGCTATGCACACAATGGAGGCATATTATGGAACTCGTACTTTCGACGGTTGCCCAGGGGCTTTTGTGGGCCGTGTTGGCGATCGGTCTTTTCATCACATTCCGCATTCTGGATATCGCGGATCTTTCTATTGAAGGCACTTATCCGCTTGGCGGCGCTATTGCCGTCATGACGATCACCGGCGGTGGTTCGCCGCTTTTGGCAGTCATCTTTGCATTCTTTGGCGGATGCATTGCCGGCGCTGTCACTGGTTTTCTGCACACGAAGCTCAAGATCCCTGCGCTTCTCGCCGGGATCCTTACGATGATCGGGCTGTACTCGATCAACCTGCGCATCATGGGCCGCGCCACCACATCCATTCTGGGCGAAGAAACGGTCTACAGCTTTTTTGAAAACAACATGAGCAAGGTTTCCGCGACGCTGATCGTCGGCCTTTTGGCCACGCTTGTCGTCTGGTTCTTCTGCTACATTTTCTTCGGCACCGAGCTTGGTGCAGCTATCCGCGCCACCGGCGACAATCCACAGATGATTCGCGCGCAGGGCATCAACACCGATGTCACCATCATGCTTGGCCTGATCATCTCCAATGGCTTTGTCGGCGTCACCGGCGCGCTGCTCAGTCAGTCCAACGGCTATGCCGATGTCAACATGGGGACTGGTGTCCTTGTCACTGGTCTCGCTTCGATCATCATCGGCGAAGTGCTCTTCGGCACCCGCAGCTTCAAAAACTGGCTGATCAGTGTCGTGCTCGGCTCCATCGTTTATCGTGCCGTGGTCGCTTTCGTGCTCTGGCTGGGCATGAATCCTAATGACCTCAAGCTGCTCACCGCTGTTATCGTTGCAGTCGCGCTAGCTCTGCCGCTCATCAAGAGCAAGATGCAGAAGCTGCGCTCGAATATGTGAGGAGGTTGGGATCATGTCAATGTTAGATCTGAACGGCATCGAAAAAACCTTTAATCCTGGCAGTGTCAACCAGAAAAAAGCCCTGCGCGGTCTTGAGCTGCATCTTGAAGAGGGCGATTTCGTCACCGTCATCGGTGGCAACGGCGCCGGGAAATCGACGATGCTCAATGCCATCGCCGGCGTCTTTCCAGTGGACAAAGGCGAGATCTTTATCAATAATGTCAACGTGACCAAGCTTCCTGAGCACAAGCGTGCCGCCTACATCGGCCGCGTGTTCCAGGATCCGATGATGGGCACCTGCGCGAACATGCAGATCGAGGAAAACCTCGCCATGGCATCGCGCCGCGGTCAGCGTCCAGGACTCCGCTGGAGCTCCCGCGCCAAGGACCGTGCCTTCTTCCAGGAACGCTTGTCCATGCTCGGGCTCGGTCTGGAAGAGCGTCTCACCCAGCGCGTCGGGCTGCTCTCTGGTGGCCAGCGCCAGGCGCTGACGTTGCTCATGGCCACGCTCAAGCGCCCGGATATCCTGCTCCTCGACGAGCACACCGCAGCGCTTGACCCAAAAACGGCTTCCAAGGTGCTTGAGATCACCGACCACATCGTCGCAGAAAACGGGCTGACCACCATCATGATCACCCACAACATGCGCGATGCCATCAACCACGGCAACCGTCTGGTCATGCTCGACAACGGGACCGTTGCTGTCGATATCCGCAAGGAAGATTATCCAAATCTCTCCGTGCAGGATCTTTTACAAATGTTTGAGAAGGCAAGCGGCGACGCCATTTTAAGTGACGCCCTGCTCCTTTCTTGATAAATTTTTCAAATTTCTATGAGGTGAAAGAAAAAAATGATCGTATTAGTTATGAACAGTGGGAGTTCTTCCCTGAAGTTCCAGCTCATTGACATGGACAACGGCGACGTTATGTCCAAGGGCCTTGTCGAACGCATCGGTATGGGCGGCGACGCCGGCTTCGAAGTCAAGGCAAAAGGCGAAAAGATCAAAAAGGATGTTAAGGCTGACGACCACAAGCAGGCCGTTGCACTCGTTATCGACGCACTCACCACTGGTGACCTCGCCGTTGTTGACGACCTCAACAACATCGACGCCATCGGCCATCGTATCGTGCAGGGCGGCGACTCCTTCCCTAAAGCTGCCGTTGTTGATCAGCGCGTCAAAGACCTCGTCAGAGAATACGGCGCTATGGCTCCACTGCACAACTATGCAGCCCTCGCTGGTATCGAAGCCTGCGAAGAACTCATGCCAACCATTCCATCGGTTTGCGTGTTCGATACCTCCTATCACATGACCATGGACCCAGCTCATTACATGTACGCCATCCCTTACGACGATTACAAAGAACTCAAGGTTCGTCGTTATGGCGCACACGGCACCAGCCACAAGTACGTTGCTCGTGAAGCTGCAAAGGCAATGGGCCGTCCAATCGAAGAGCTCAAGCTCATCACCTGCCACCTCGGCAATGGTGCCTCCGTTTCTGCCATCAAGGGCGGTAAGGTCGTTGACACCTCCATGGGCTTCACCCCACTGGAAGGCCTTGTCATGGGTACCCGTGTTGGTGACATCGACGCAGCAGCTGTGCTCTACATTATGAAGAACAAAGGCTACAGCATCGACGAAATGGACACCTACCTCAACAAAAAATGCGGTCTCCTCGGCGTCAGCGGCATCTCCAACGACTTCCGCGATCTCGAAGACGCCATGCAGGAAGGCAACGAACGTGCGAAACTCGCTTATGACATGTTCGTGCTCCAGGTTAAGAAGTACATCGGCGCTTATTATGCAGAACTCGACGGCTGCGACGCCATCGTCTTCACCGCTGGTATCGGCGAAAACGACGACCTCGTGCGCGGCTCCATCTGCAGCGGCCTCGATGCCCTCGGTATCGCCATCGATCCAGCTAAGAACGAAGGCTGCCGTGAATTCCGCGACATCAGCAAAGAAGGCGCAAAGGCACATGCATTCGTTATCCCAACCAACGAAGAATATGCCATCGCCACCGAAACCATCGAAGCAGTTAAAGAAGCTGGCCTCGTGAAGTAAGCCACCCGCTTGAAAACGATCACCCCCGATGCATATTGACATGGCATCGGGGATTTTTTCGTTTCGGATGAAATGTCAGGAAGATGTCAGGATCCTTTTCAGGAAATCTTTTATGTGATATTGGCGTATTGATTTTTTCCTTCTGAAACGGTATGATATGGTCATACAAAGAAAGTAAAACTTAACGACGAAAAGTCAGCTTAAGACCAATAAGTGAAAAGGAGAACACATCATGTTTTTTGTTTATTTGTTTTACGCCGAACTCATTATTCTGCCGCTTCTGCTCATTTCTGTGTTTGTGCATCAACGCACCAAGATGCAGTCGCTGGCGCTTCAACTTGCTGATGTCAGCGCCAAACTCGATACTGTCGAGCGCGCACAAACGCGCGCGCCGCAGCAGACAGATGAAAACGTGCGATAATTTCTGTTTGTCTCTGCCCCGGTGGGAGCCCGTCCCATCGGGGCTCTTTTCTTGTCTGCAGAGCAGCGCAGCATGGAAAAAGATTGTTCTGCAGAGCGGCCCATGGTAAAATAAAACATAATCCATCAGTGGAGGAGGCGATCCGCATGGACCGTCGTCATAAGATCCTGTTGAATGTGGTGCTGGTCGTATTGATCTTTGCACCGTTGTTTTATGTGCTGCGCCACCAAGCGTGGCTGCCGTTGTATTGGGATGCGCTCAGCCTCTTCATCATTATCTATATGTGCTGGAGTTTTTTTAAGATTGGCTATAAACGTGCCCTCGCAGCGGACCAGCCGTGGAAAAAGGTGCTGGTCAGTTTTTGGTGTCTGGCGATGGCGGTGCTCTTGTCTGCCAATCATCTGCTGGATTTCTTCACTGGCTGGATTTGGTTCGCTGCCATCGGCGGCATTGCTGTGGTGGCGTTTCTCATTGATCACGACGCATCCTGAAAGGCGGTGGCAGGCATGAAACGTGGACAGCAGCTGGGCATCCTCATTGTCACGGTGGTTGCCCTGTCCTTTCTCGTGATGGTTTGGGCGCCGGAGCTCTGGCCGTTTTGGCATATACGGACGCAGATCTTTGACTTTTTTGCGACGCCGCAGGGAATGGGCGTGCGTGCGGGGCTGCTTTTTGTCATCGGCATTGCGCAGGTTGTCGTGCTTTTCTGGGCGGCGCGCCGCGCAGACAGCAAAGGTGCGCGCACCAGCGCTCTTGTGCTTGCCGTGATGACGCTGGTGGCGCTGGTGCTTGTGGCGCTCGCAGCCTGGACGCGCATGGAGAATGGCACCATCCTGATGCTGCTTTTCGGCTGGCTGGCGCTGATTCTCTTTGGCTGCGTGGTGGTGGCGCTTGCTGGCGCGATGCAGGCTTTTACGGAAAACAACGACGATGAAAGATAAGATTGAAAGGAAAGAATGCATGAAGAAGAATGAATGGTATCTCATCCCGCTGTGGCTGATCGCGCTGGTGCTTGTGGCGCTGCGCATGTTTACGCCAGGACTTTTGCCGGAGCGCGTAGAATGGCTGCCATATCTCCTTGTGGCCATTTGCTGTGGGCGCAATCTGGCGGCTGCTGCGCCGGCGTTCAATCCGGATGTGCCGGAGGAGGAAAAAGAAGAGCCGGAGTGGAACCGCTTCTGGATGTACTGGGGCATCGGCGGTCTCGCGCTCGTTTTTCTCTGCTTCGTTTTTTACATGGAAGTGAGCTATGTGCTCCTGCTCTGGCTGGCAGTGACGATCATTATCACAACAAAAGCCTGGCTGGGAAGTCGCAATGCGTAAGCAGAACACATGAAAAAAAGCGCCAGGATTCAATCTGCGTGGTTGAATCCTGGCGCTTTTCTGCAATTTTACGCCAGCATGCTGTCGAGCCAGCTTTCTGCCTGGGCGTAGTTTTCGAATGTGGTCTCTGCCTGATCGTGGATCTCGGCGATCTCGGCGTCGTCGTGGTAAGCGTCGAGCATGGCGACGGTGTGGATGCCGATGCTCTTGGCGGTGCGGATCGGACCGAGGCTGTCTTCGAACATCCAGGTGTCGTCGGCAGCGCTGCCGCAGGCCTTGCGCGCGAGCTCGATCAGTGTTGGCTCGGTTTTGCCGAGCCCGAGATTGGCGCCGCAATAGAGATCCTTGAAGCAGTCGCGGATGCCTGTGCGCACGAGCAGCGCTTCTGCGAGCGTTTTGTCGTTGTTGGTCACGAGCACGAGCGGGATATCCAGGCTGTGCAGGCGCTGGACAAATTCGTAAGCGCCGTCCTTGAGTGGGGCGACGTCGGTGTAGATGTGGTCTGCTGCGGCTTTCCAGGCGTCGAGGATTTCCTCCGGTGTTTCCTCGAGATTGTAGAGATCGCGCACATAAGCTGCAGAATCCTTCATCGACATTGCGTGGATGCGCGCGCTCATCGTTTCCAGATCTGGCTCAAATCCGTGGGAGCGGATAAAGTCCGGGATGAGCTCGTTCCAGTACTTGATCGTATCGGCAAGGGTGCCGTCCATGTCAAATAAAATTCCCTTGATCATCTTGTCCTCCTAGTTGAGTTGTTCCAGGCGAAGGGCGGCGGCGAGATCTTCCGGCGTGATCGCCGAAAGCGCGTCAAACATCGCCGTGTGGAAACTGGCGGTGGCGTGGTGACCGGCTTTTTCCAGCGCCTGGTCGCCAGCCAGACACATCAGCCCGATCGCTGCTGTCGCTGCGCGCAGAATGTCCTCCGGCGCTGCCGCTGCGAATGCAGCGACGATGCCGGTCAGCGTGCAGCCACTGCCGGTGACGCGCGTCATCATCGCGTTGCCGCCGTTGACAACGTAGGTTGTGCGCCCGTCGGAGATGATGTCCCGCGGTCCGCTGATCGCGATCACGGTGTCGTGCGCGGTCGCCAGCTCCCGCGCCATGCGCACGGCCAGCGCGAACGCTGCAGGATCGGTGAGATCTGCTTCTGACGCGTCCACGCCGCCGGCGTCCGTCGAAAGGCCGGCCAGCGCTTTGATCTCGCTGATGTTGCCGCGGATGCAGCTGATCTGGCGCGTCGCCAGAAGTTCCGCCAGCGTGTCGCGGCGGAGCGGCGATGTGCCGACGCCAACCGGATCGACCACCACAGGCTTCGCAAGCGCATTCGCTGCTTCAGCGCCGGCGAGCATCGCTGTGCGCTGCTCTGCGCCAGTTGCGCCGAGATTCAGGAGCAGCGCGTCTGCGCGCTCCATAAAATAGGCGATCTCTTCCGGCGCGCTCGCCATCACCGGTCGCGCATCGATCGCCAGCAATCCGTTGGCGACGTCGTTCACCGTGACAATATTTGTAATGCAATCCACCAGCGGATGCGTCCTCTGTACGCGCGCAAAAATCTGCGCAAAAGGTGCGCGCTCCGCTGCCGAGAGAAAAGTTTGTTCCACCCGGCATCCTCCTTCGCTTAGCGTGTTCAAAGAATATTGTAAGTCAGCGCGCCTGCCAATGCAAGAGCAGTCGCAACTGAAAAATAAAACACGCGCTGCTCGCCAGGAAGCGCGGAGCAATTCTTAATTTTGTATTAATTTCTTCAAGATTCGTTGCCTGGGGCTGCGAAATCGGGTATAATGGTTTGTAATCAGATAATAATTGTCCGTTCTGGATGATGAAATTTTTGTAATGACAGATCAAAGGAGATGACGACCATGAGAAGGAAATGCACCGCTTTGCTGACGCTCCTGATTTTTGCTGCGAGCGTATTCCTGCCAAGCGCAGCGTCGCTGGCGGAACCCGCAGCATCGACGACAGCGGCAACAGCAACGACCACAACCACAACAGCAGCGGATCCAGCTGCGTCAACGACTGCAGCCACTGCAACAACGTCGACACCTGTTGCTGCAACGACGCCAGCAACAACAACCACGACACCGGCGACGACCTACACCGCCTACGACAACACACCAAATCTGAAGGATGCCACCGGCATTGTTGAAGGCATGAAAGAGCTACGCGTGAAAACCGGCTCTGACGCTGGCGCTCTTGCTTACGCGCTGAATATGTCGCGCGCGCTGCCGGCTGCGGCTGGCACGGCAGGCTTCACGAAACTTGCTGACACGACCAACCAGGATTGGGCCGCGCGCGTGGATAAGGCGGCGAGCCCATCGACGCTGCGCCAGGATGTGCTCAATGTGATCTGGAACGGCTATCCATATTTCGCTGGCAGCTGGAAGGGCGTTGACCGCGATTTCGCAGCCATCGGCCAGAACAGTGGTCTTACCGGCGCAGTTGTGGAACAGCTCAACAACATCGCCGTGACACAGCAGGCGATCTGGGCGCTCACCGACAGCCGTCCAGGCGCTGGCAACACACAGAGCTATGTGAACGCGCTGATCGCTGCGTCGCAGAAAAATCCGGCGCCGGCCAACTTTGGCCTGGATCTTTACGATGGCAGCGCCGCCAAGAGCACCACAGCCGGCAAGAAGATGACGAATCTCGTCGCCGTTTCGGCAGCGCAGCAGAAGCCTGCGAGCATCAAGCTCAGCCATCGCTGGCTGGATGAAAACGGTCAGCCGCTGACTGGCGTGAAAACGCCGTCGCTGTCTTTCGCGCTTTATCCGGAAAATGCAGCAGCAGACGCTCAGCCGCTGGCAACCTATGCGCTCAACGAAGCCACTGGCAATGTGGCTTTCACCCTCTTTGACGACGAGCAGAGCTATCGCGTTGTGCCAGTGCTGACTGGCGAGACCGAAGGTTTCACCGTTGGTCAGGCGCAGACATTCAGCCTCAAGGGCGATCAGGGCGCCGTGATCCATCTGGATTTTGTCACCACCTATAAAAATGAAAAACCAGCCCATGATCCGCAGCCAGCCTCTGTGCCACTGGGCGCAGATGTGAGCCTTGGCGGCAAAGCACCGAAGGATGGTGTGTTCACCCTTCTGCTCAAGGATGAAGCGGGCAATATCCTGCAGTCCAAAACGAACGTCGGCGGCGTGGTGAATTTCGACGCGCTGACCTTCGACAAGGAAGGCAGCCACAATTACACGATCAGCATGCAGGCAGGCAGCGATTCTGCCATCGCCTATGACAAAACCGTCTACAAAGTCAAGATCGACGTGAGCCGCGGCGAAGATTACACGGCCACCGTGACTTACGAAAAGGACGGCGTCATCTACACAGGTTTGCCAGCCTTCGCTGCGCAGAATGTGACAACGCCATCGACGACCACGCCGACCAAGACCGTATCTGTGACGGTCAACAAAGTCTGGAAGAACGACAAATCCTCCAGCCGTCCAAGCTCTGTCAAGATGCAGCTTTATCGCGACGGCAAGAGCTACGGCAGCAGCGTTACCCTCAACAGCGACAACGGCTGGAAATACACCTGGAGTAATCTCGACGCTTCCTATAAATGGACCGTCAACGAGCCATCTGTGCCATCCGGCTACAGTAAAAAGGTGTCGAACAGCGGCAACAGCTGGACAGTGACAAACACCGCGAAGAGCTCAAGCTCGCCGAAGGTGACAACGCCGACGATCAAATCCGGCACTAAAACAAAGACGAGCGACAACGACAACGATAAATCGTCCAAGGATCGCAGCACGCCAGAGACCGGCGACAATTCCAATGTCCATCTTCTGGGCACCGTCGCCATCATTTCTCTCAGCGGCATGGTGGTCATCGCAGCAGTCTGGCTTCTGAGCCGACGTCGTCTGCATTAATTTCTGACAGAACCGACGGTGGCGCGTCTCGCACGTGCCACCGTTTTCTATTTCCAGGGAGGTGGAGCCATGGCTTCCTCAAAGGGTAAGCGTCGGCTGCTGGCGCTGCTCTTCGTTCTTTTCGCCTGCGTTTTCTGCGTTTCGGCAGGAATGCTCGGCTGGCAGCTTTACCAGGATAAAAAATCTGCCGATGCCTTCGACGCGCTGCGCGCCCAGCAGGAACAGCAGCGCGCTCAGGCCGATGCAGACGCAGCCGCCGCTGCTGCAGCGCTTGCTGCCGGCTACGACAGCCTGCACAGCCAGAACGCCGACTACGCCGGCTGGCTCACCGTTGGCGGCACCGCCATCGATTATCCTGTGATGTGGACGCCGAGCGAGCCGGAATATTATCTGCGCCGCGCCTTCGATCAGTCGTCGTCCGCAACCGGCACGCCGTTTATCGGCGAAGGCTCGGACATCGACAGCGATTGTCTCATCATCTATGGCCACGAAATGCACAACGGCACCATGTTCGGCGAGCTCGACCGCTACGCCGACGCCGCTTTTGCTGCGCAGAAGCAGCCGATCAATATCTACACGCGCACAGAGATGCGCACCTATGAAGTTTTCGCCGCCGTGCAAACGCGCATCCTCAGCGATGGCGAGGAAGGCTACCGCTACTATAACGCCGCCGGTCCGCTCGATCAGGCCGGCTTCGACGCCCTCGTCGGCTGGCTCAAGCAAAACGCCCTCTACGATACCGGTGTGACGCCAACTTTTGGCGAGCAGATCCTCATCCTTTCCACCTGCAGCTACCACACAGAAAACGGACGCTTTCTCGTGGCCGCGCGGCGCATTGGCTGAAAATCACAACAGCCTGCACCACTCTCGCAAATCGCGAAAGTGGTGCAGGCTGTTTTTTTGCTTTTAAGCGTGCAGGAATGCGCACGCATGAGAAAAAAAGAATAATTAAAGGTTGACTTAAGCTAACAATGAGGAGTATACTGTGGTCGTGGTTAGCCGAAGCGAACTGAAATACAAATACAAGGAGGAACTTCTATGATCAAACCGAAAAAACCCATTGCTTTCGTCTGCGCGGCAGCCTTGCTGTTGAGTCCGACCGGCGCATTGGGTGCATCCCCGTCAGATTTTGTTGACTTCCCCAACGATTGGTCGCAAGGCGCGATGACTGCAGCAGTGGAAAATGGGCTGCTTGGCGGTGTAGGCGATGGGCGCATTGCTCCGCAGGGTGAAGTAACGCGCGCACAGATGGCAGCGATCATCAATCGCGCTTTCGGCGCAGAAAAACAGGCGTCGCTTAGTAGTTATTCAGACGTCGCAGCGGATGCCTGGTATGCTGTGGATATGGCAAAAGCTGTGCAGATGGGCACGTTCTCAGGCACAGGCAATGGGCTGCTCGAGCCGGATCGTGCTATCACCAGAGAAGAGGCATTCTCGGTGCTGGCGCGTGCGTTTGCGCTGGAAGCTGGTGACGATTCGTCGCTCGCCAGTTTTTCTGATGGCGCGCAAGTGTCGAGCTGGGCGAAAGGGAGCGTTTCAGCGATGGTTGCGGCCGGCTACGTCAATGGCTCGGACGGTAATCGCCTGAATCCGCAGCAGACCATCACCCGCGCAGAATTTGCAGCCGTGATGAGCAAGATCGTGGCGCAGTATATCGACGCAGAGGATGTACAGCGAAGCCGCAGCCTTTCGATCGACGGCAATGTCATCGTGCGTGGGGATGTGGATCTTTCCGGCTATACGATCAACGGGGATATCATCATCGCCGATGAAGCCGCCAACGTGACGCTTGACGGTGTCACCGTAAACGGCCGCCTTGTCGTGCGCGGCGCATCCGACAGTCTGACCATCAGCGACAGCACCGCAGACGGCGTCATCATCACCAATCCAAACGGCGCCAGCGTGCTGAAAACGGACAATGCAAGCGATCTCGGCACTGTAACCGCCTGCAGCGACCTCACCTTGAGCGGCGGCCAGCTCGACCGCCTCACCATTGCAGAATCTGCCACCATCACTGTTGAAAAGGACGCCAGCGTATCGACCATCACCGTCAGCGCCGATGACGTCACCATCAACGGCGCAGGTAAAGTAGACAAGGTCCAGGCCAACGCGGACAACGTCCATGTCAACGTAGAGGACGCTGAAGTCACCGCCGGTAAAGGCACCAGCGGCGTCACCGCAGGCGATACAAGCGTTGCACCTGGCGAAAGTGCTGCGGTTTCTGGCGACAGCGACAACGATAATGAGAACACCGGCAGCAACACCGGTAACGGCGGTTCCACCAGCGGTAACACCGGCGGCAGCAACGATAACCCTGGCACCACCCCTGGCGGTGGCGAAAGCACCGGCGACAACACCAACCCTGGCGGCGGTGAAGAAACCCCAGCCGCTGCGATCATCAACACTGAAACCACCAAACTCGTCGATCTCGGCTGGAGCCAGTATGTCACCGTGCAGTTCGCCAAAGGACACACGCTGGAAAATACCACCCTCACCATCGACGGCACCGACGTGACCAAAGCATGCACCCCTGTCACCGACGACGGCAGCATTGTGAAGTGGGAGATCACCGATCTCAACCCGGCCCAGCTCGTTGCGACCAGCGATGGCGAAAGCCAGAGCGATACGCTTTCGGATAATGCGAATCCAGAAAAACCGAAGGTTGTCACCGACAGCGCGCCAAATTATATGATCGCGCATGGACCTGTGGCTGTGTGGGATTATCACCTCACCAACTATGACAAAGACGGCAATGTGCGCATCGAACCGTCAAAGACCACCTTCAATATCAGCGGTGAAACCACCAGCGATGTGCCGGCCTTCTACAGCGCCGATGCTGAGCTGAGCGCACAAGGGTCGGGCAGCGTAACGATTAAATTCGCGCAGAAAACCGACGCTGATAAGGCATGGTTCACAGCCATTCCGGAAAACGGCGCTCTCAAACTCGTCGCCTATAATGAAAATCAAAATGTGCTCAACGACAGTCTGAACTATACGAAAAACAATGACGGCACCCTCACCATCGCCCTCGGTCAGACGAACTTCACCAGCAACGGCCGCTACTACGTGAGCGTGCAATCCAGTGGTCATGACACCGCCCTCGTGCCAATCCACGTGGTGAATGAAAAAGCACCTAGCCTGACCCTGAGCGGCTCCGGCACGATTGTCAGCGGAAAGAACGTGTCCTTTAAGATCAACGACATGACTTTCGGCGTCACTAATCCGACCTATGCCGCCGAACTGACCCGTCCGGACGGCACCACTGTTTCGCTAGAAATGATCACCGACTGGTACCAGATCGGCGACAGCCTCGTCCTCTACAACGATACCAATAACAACATCCCATATAACGGCAGCTACACCCTCACCGTCCATTCCAATGGTTTCAAAGATATGCACATCACCTTCAACGTCACAGACGGCCAGACTGCACCAAAAGCTGCCAGCCGCAGCGCACGCAGCCTGAACGTGGATGCAGTCAGCCGCGCAACCTCCACAGGCGGCACTGGTGGCGGTTCTTCTGAAGGCGGCAGCGCCACCATGTCTGCCGACCTGAAATTTGACGCCGATTTGCTCATCAACGCCAAGCTTCTCGTTAATCTCGGCATCGCAAACGACGACGCCAAAGCCATCAACGACCGCTGGGAATACGAGATGAGCGGCTGGGACAGCGTCTGGAGCGACAGCGAAGACAAAGGCTATAAATGGAAAGACTACATCACCGCCGTCAGCGACGCAAGAACCCGGGGCGAGTACCTCACCTTTGCAGAATATGCGGATGGCGCCAAGTGGGACAGCAATGGCGCACCGTATGCCATCAAGAGCGTCCTTGAAGACAACCTGCTCGGCGAAACACAGTACAACGGCTCTTGGGTCGGTCAGACTGCGCCTGGCCTGACGCTGGTTGACAGCAATGGTCAGCCTGTCGACACCGTCGCGGAAGGAAACGACATCATCCTCAAGGGCGACGCTGAATATCTCAAAAAGGTTAAAAGTCTCAATGTCAACAACTGGTCGCTCGATCTGCCGAAAAGTGATTACACGATCGACGGTGACACCCTCACTATCGAAAAAGACGCGCTCGGGCTGGAAAATCCAGGCAGCAACAAGATCGTGCTTTACGCCGACGGCTACCGTGCCAATTATCTCAACGTCACCATGAGCAAAAATTTCGAAACCGGGCTGTCTCTCGCAGTACCAGATAACATCAATCGTGGAGATAATCTCCGCATCGAGGTAACCGGCTCCACGGGCGATTTTGGCAAACACCTTACCACCGTCACCCTGCAAAAGCCGGATGGCAGCACAACATCCATCTATCCATACGGCGTTGGCAGTTATGTCGACGATTATTACCAGTTCAGCAATAACAACGTCGTAACCATCGTCGACAAGGATGGCAGCGTCTTTAATCAGGATGGCAAATACACTGTTACCCTGGACGCCCGCTACTACAACAGCCTTTCTGCAACCTTCAACGTCAGCGGCGAACAGCAAGCCGCACCACAGGCCACTGGCGCTGAAAAGAGCGACGATAATTATGTCATCCATTTTGGTGAAAGCGCTACAGGCGACTGGAAAAATGCCATTACCAGCATCACCGTAAATGAAAATCCTTATAGCGAAAAAGACGCCATCAGCGCACTGAATAAAAACGAATATCGTTGGGATAATACTTATGGAACTTTTGACCTGACGCTTCAGGGACAAAGCTTCACCCAGGATGAAAACACCATCGTCATCAAAGCCACCGGCTACGCCGACACAACCATCAAGGTGACGAACGAAGGCAGCCTTGTCGGCGCACCGGAAGATCCTGCCGAAGAAGCCAAGCCAGCACCAGCAGCGCCAACAGCCACTGTTGATGAAAGCGGCAATGTAACGCTGACGTTCAATAACTTAGACAGCACCTGGCAGGGAAAGATCACATCGATCAAAGTAAACGAGCAAGTGTACGCAGAATTCACTGGTAGTTATTCCAGTGAACCAGGCAACAATGAATATGACTGGCAAGATGGCAGCCAGGGGCGGGAGCTCTATCTCGACAAAACCTCTTTCGAACCCGGTGCCAACACCGTGGTCATCTCTGCTGAAGGCTACGAGGATTTGACGGTTAACGTCAATATTAAAGATAACGAGGAACCTGGTGGAGAAACTAGCATCCTTGAAGTTCCTAATATTTCAAACTATGGTTGGAGTTCTAATATCATCTACTTCGATCAGAATGGTACAAACGAAGCCGCTCAAAGCTATCTGAATGCTTTGAGTGAAAGCGGCAAGATCACCGTCAACGGCACCGAATACAGCAAATCCGATTATTCATCCTGGCTAGAGGATAATGAGTACGGAATTGTTAATGGTACCGACAAACAGATCAAATTAGATGGCGCTGCTTTCGACTACAAGAAAGACAATACCATTGTCATTGAAGTGGAAGGGTATAAAACACTGACCGTCACTGTTCACAGCGATGGTACGTATACAGCCACCACCAGCGATCCAGACGATAGCACTTCCGGTTCGGATTCCGAGCAGGAAACTGGCAAAGAAGCACCTCAGCCAGGAGACTTTGAGAAAGACACCATGGGCTTTGGCGGCAACAAATTGCACTTTTATTACGATCGTGATAACGAATCGCTCGTAATGGAATATCTCCAATCCATCACGGATGTCACTGTAAATGGAAGCAAATACACCACCGGTGAAGGCGGTTGGGGCATAGCCGATAATGTATTTGACAATTCTTCAGCAGATGATACTGATAAATATCTCGAACTTTCTACAAATGCTTTCAAGAATGATGGTACTGATACCATCACCATCAAGGCCGAAGGCTACAAAGATCTCACCATCACCATCGATAAAGATGGTAACATCGTAGAATAATCCCTCATAGAAAAACAGCCTGCACCACTCTCGCAGAATCGCGAAAGTGGTGCAGGCTGTTGTTTTGCTCAGATGATGCGGGTGGCGCGCTCGTCGGATTCTTCCAGGGGACTGTTGCCGCCGGGATCGTCGATGAGTGTGAAGGATGCGCCTTCGTCCTTGTAGATGCCGGAGGTGATGGTGATATCTTTGCCTGTCGGTGTGACGGAGCCGGTGTCGTCGATGAAGATGGCGTCAAAATCGATGCGGTGATTGTCCCAGAAATCGATCGCTTCGTCCTTGCCCATGACGTAGAGCGCTTCGGCGAGCGCTGCTGCCAGCGGACCGTCTTTGCTCGAGACACTCACCGATGCCAGCCCAGTGTCGGCAGGCTCGCCGCTGCGCGGATCGATGATAAGCCGGTAGCTGCGTCCGCCGGATTGCACGGTTTGCTGATAGAGCCCGGCGTTGAAAACGGCGTCGCTGAGGGTTTGGTAATTGGCGATGACGCACTCCGGATCGGCAGGATTTGGGATGCTGATCGTCCAGGCGCTGTCGCGTGGGCTTGTTGAGTAGCAGGCGATGCCGCCGCCTTCGAGCAGACCGGCGTCGCCGTTGGCGAAGCGCGCCTTGTCGATGTCGAGGTTGACAAAACCGCGCTCGAGATTGTAGTCAGAAAAAATCTTGCGCACGCGGTCGGCGATGTAGCCGCGCGCGATGCTGTCGACATTGACGCGCACGCCGTCGGGGATGGTGATGCGGTCGCCGCTGATCTTGATCTTGCTGTCGTCCACCTTGTCCAGGAGCGGCGTCAGCTCAGCGTCTGTCGGCACGCGGTCGGCGC
>ERZ1034984.1861-NODE-1861-length-18415-cov-22.840142_pt1 | contig 18415 bp, 10 predicted proteins | sample MGYA00520589_ERZ1034984 | MGnify/ENA primary metagenome ERZ1034984 (study PRJEB33766, sample SAMN09781790) | gut metagenome | biome: gut microbiome | host: Homo sapiens | place: Madagascar | study: EMG produced TPA metagenomics assembly of the PRJNA485056 data... | reverse complement strand
AAGTACACCGTGCACAAAAAGGAGGCCTCCGCATCGCCGCGGAGGCCTCCTTTTGCTTATATGGGCAGCTAATTGGGGACGGGGCTACCTTGGCAGTTGCGGTGGAATAGTTCCCGATTCATTGCTTAGGTGCCGATTTTAGGAACTATTTCACCGCAACTTATAAAGACAGTATCGGGCTAGGACAGATCATCTTCGTAGGGCATCAGGTCGGCTAGGTAGCCCTTCTCCTTGAGCATGGCCTCAATCTCGTCGAGGGTTTGCTCATCCTCTGCCGCAATGCGGTGAAAGTGATAGCCGCTGGTTACCGTCAGCAGTGGAAAGCTCTTGCCGCTCTCGATATCGTGTAGGTAGCGCTCGATATCGCGGCGGTTGCGGATATCCAGATCGGCCGTGATCTTGCCGTACACGCGGTGGTTGACGATCACGTTGAGCACGGCGCCGCCCGCGTCGACGATGCTCGTGAGTTCATCGCCCGCCTGCTCCACGCTGTGGCGCACCTTGACCAGGCGCGTGGGCACAGCCGGGCTGCTCGCGGCCTCCTGCAGCACGTAGCCGCGATTGGTGGCGACGATATCGTGCCCGTCGGCGCGCAGCAGGGCAATATCCTGTACCACGACCTGACGGCTCACGCCCACCTCGCGGGCAAGCGCACTGCCCGAAACGGGATCTTTGGCTCCCTCGAGCACGGCCATGATGGAACGGCGACGCTCGCGGGCATTCATTATTTACCGTCCAGCAGACGCAGGTGCTTAAGCGAAAGGTCGAGGATCGGCGCGGAATGCGTCAGAGCACCCGAACTAATATAGTCAACACCCAGGTCGGCCAGGGCGCGAATGTTGTCAGCGTCTACGTTGCCCGAGCACTCAGTCTTGGCGCGACCGGCGATAAGCTCGATAGCGGCGACCATGTCGTCGTGGGTCATGTTGTCGAACATGATGATGTCGGCGCCGGCTTCCACGGCCTCGCGCACCATGTCCAGGTTCTCGCACTCGATCTCGACCGTCGTGGTAAACGATGCATGGGCGCGCGCCATCTCGATCGCACGCGTCACGCCGCCGGCGGCGTCGATGTGGTTGTCCTTGAGCATGACAGCCGTCGACAGGTTATAGCGGTGGTTGCTGCCACCGCCGACCTCGACTGCGGCCTTCTCGAAGACGCGCATGCCCGGCGTGGTCTTGCGCGTGTCGACAAGCACGGTCTTGGTGCCCTCGAGCGCAGCCGCCATCCGATGCGTGTAAGTAGCGATGCCGCTCATGCGCTGCAGGTAGTTGAGCGCCACGCGCTCGCCCGAAAGCAGTACGCGCGCATCGCCGCGCACCTGGCCCACGTGGTCGCCGGCGTGCACCTCGTCACCGTCGGCAACATTAAAGAGCACCGAGCTCTGCGGATCCAGCAGCTCAAAGGTGCGGGCGAACACATCCAGGCCGGCGATGATGCCGTCGGCCTTGGCGATGAGTTCCACCGTGGCGGGACGCGCCGTGGGGCACACGCTCGCCGTGCTCACGTCCTCAAACGTGATGTCCTCACGCAGAGCCTGCAAAATCAGATCATCAACGACGAGCTTCATGGTAATGGGATTCATGGTCTACTCCTCCACGGCCTGCGTGCCGGCGGCACGGGCCAAATCATCGATTGCAAGGGTATCGGCGCTCAGGGCGCGGTGACGCCCGTCAAGCGCGGGCTCACCGGCCTGCTCCACGGCCAGCGACCTACCGGTGCGCATGTACCACGCGGCGCGGCGGCCCCAAACCAGAGACTCGAGCAGGCTGTTAGAAGCCAGGCGGTTCTTGCCGTGCACGCCATTGCAGGCCGTCTCGCCGGCGGCGTAGAGCTCGGGCATCGAAGTGCGGCCGTCCTTGTCGACCCACACGCCGCCCATAAAGTAGTGCTGCGTGGGTGTGACGGGAATGGGCTCGTCCAGGATGTCGCGGCCGTCCTCCAGACAGCGCGCACGAATATTGGCAAAGTGTCCGGTCACCACGTCGCGCTCGACGGGGGCAAAGCTCAGCCACTCGTGCTCGGTGCCGTCCTGCTTCATCTGCTCGCGGATGGCGGCGGCGACAACGTCGCGCGGCTGCAGCTCGTCGGTAAAACGCTCGCCGGCGGCATTGAGCAGAATCGCGCCCTCGCCGCGGCAGCTCTCGCTGATCAGGAAGGTGCGGCCCGGCTGCGGCGAGAACAGGCCCGTGGGGTGGATCTGCACGTAGTCCAGGTGCTCCATCTTAATGCCATGCTCCTGAGCGATATAGCAGGCGTCACCGGTGAGCTGCGGGTAGTTGGTCGAATGGTCGTACACGCCACCGATACCACCCGTTGCCCACAGCGTATGGCGAGCATGAATCTTAAACGGCTTACCGGCATGCACGTCCTCAGCGGCATTTGCCAGCTCGTCGGCGGGGCGAGCTGAATCGTCCTCGTCCACGGCGACGGCGACGACGCCGGCGCACACCGTGGCGCCATCGCGCTCGGCGGTCAGGATGTCGGTCATGGCAACGTGTTCGAGAATCTGCACGTTGTCCAGCTTGCGGACGGCTTGGAGCAGTTTGGTCGTAATCTCCTTGCCCGTAATATCGGCATGGAAGGCGATGCGTGGGCGGCTGTGCGCGCCCTCGCGGGTAAAGTCGAGGCTGCCGTCGGCCTTGCGCTCAAAGTCCACGCCCATCGCCAGCAGGTCGTTGATGACCGAGCGGCTCGAGCGGATCATGATGTCGACGCTCTCGCGGCGGTTCTCGTAGTGGCCGGCGTGCATGGTGTCCTCAAAGAAGGCATCGTAGTCCGAGCCCTCGGGCAGCACGCAAATGCCGCCCTGCGCGAGCATCGAATCGCACTCGTCGACAGCGCCCTTGGAGAGCATGATTACGCGCGCGCTCGTCGGCAGATTGAGAGCCGCATACAGGCCCGCCACGCCGCAACCGGCAATGACGACGTTGCACTCCATGTCGGGGTATTGTTTGGTTTCCACAGGAATCCTCTCCCTTGTAATGTGGCATAAGGGACTGTCCCTCATGTCACATCGTTCTAGCGCGCCGCGTACTCGAGCATGCGGTCGAGCGTGAGCTTGGCCTGATCGGCAGCCTCGTCCGACACGCCAATCTGCACCTCGCCCTCGCCCGTCTCCAGGCAGTGCACGAGCTTTTCGAGCGTGATGAGATCCATATTGACGCAGGTGGGCTGCACCGCGGGGAAGTAGAACTTCTTGCCGGTGCCCTGGCAGCGGCGCTCGAGCTCGTAGAGCACGCCACGGACCGTCACGATAATGAACTCGCTCGCGTCGGACTCCTCGGCGTACTTGATGATGCCGGCGGTGGAGCCGATGTAGTCGGCCTCGGCAAGAACGTCGGCCTTGCACTCGGGGTGCGCCAACACGAGCGCGTCGGGGTGCGCCTCCTGCGCGTCAACGATCTGCTCGACGGTGATGATGTGATGACGCGGGCAGTAGCCGTTGTTGAGGATGACGTGCTTTTGCGGCACCTGTTCGGCCACGAAACGGCCCAGGTTTTGATCGGGAATGAACAGGACGTGCTGCTGCGGCAGCTCGGACACGATCTTGACGGCGTTGGAGCTGGTAACGCACACGTCACTCCAGCTCTTGATCTCGACCGTCGAGTTGACGTAGCAGACGACAGCTAGGTCGTCGCCATACTCGGCGCGCGCCGCATCGACCGTCTCGCGCTTGACCATGTGCGCCATGGGACAGTCCGCGCCCGGCTCGGGCAGCAGCACAGTCTTGGTGGGATTGAGCAGTTTGGCGCTCTCGCCCATAAACTCCACGCCGCACAGCACGATAGTCTGCTGCGGTAGGCTCTTGGCGAGCTTTGCCAGGTAGAAGCTGTCGCCGACGTAATCGGCAACGGCTTGGACCTCGGGCGCCACATAGTAGTGTGCCAGGATTACCGCGTCACGTTGGGTTTTTAGTTGCTGAATGGCCTCGACGAGCTCTGCGGGCACCAGTGCCGCGCGCTCCGTTGCCGTCGTTGCCGATGCTAGGCCGGCCGCGATATCGCGTGCAAGCTCCGATGCATCCATGTTCGCGCTCTGTGCCATCAAGGCCCCTCTCTTTTGGCGAATCTTGGGGCTTTAGTATGACACCTGGCTTTACAGCTGACAAGACAGCTGTAAAGCCAGGTGTAAAGTTGGAATAAAGATTCAATCTTGGGGCGGGTCCATTTTCGAACTGGCAAGCTGAGGATAGTCGAAAATGGACCCGCCCCATGATTCGAGCGGCCCGTTTTGTCCTGGACCAAGGGGCGGTGGCCAAAAAGGGCCAAATATGAGTACTGTTACCAAATTGATGGCAGCGATTTTTCGGTCTGGAACGTCAAAATCGCTTTGTTTTGGACCCCCCTCACGGCTCTGACGGACGGAATCGGACACATTTTTGGCCGCTGGCACCGATTTTGGAGGCTATTTGGCTGCCACTAAACTGGTAACAGTACTCATATTTGGCCTTTTTTGCCCACGATTGCAACTCTGAAGGGCGAAAATCGATGCACTTTTGGCCGCTGGAACCGATTTTTGAGGCCATGTGGCTGTCACTAAACTGGTAACAGTACTCATATTTGGCCTTTTTTGACCACCGGGTTTCCGGCAGACCCCAAAAGCGGGCCCGGATCGCTCGATCCGGGCCCGCTGGGAACTGGCACGCGGTTAAGCGCGGCGCTTCATGGTCCACGCCAGCAGCAGAGCTGCCACACCGGCTGCGAGTACGGCACCAGCCATGACATACGTGCAGTCGCCAGACTCAGGCAACGTCTCCTTGCCAGCCTTCTTCTTAGGCTTGGAAGTCGTAGCCGCGGTCGTAGTAGTCGTGGTGGTCTGGCCAGGAGCGGGCTTGGCAGCCTCGGCGACCGTAAAGGTCGTCTCGGCCGTGCCCGTGTCCGAGACCACGCTCAGCTTGTGCTCGCCCACGCCGAGCGTCTTTAGGAAGCTCGTCTTGAGCGTCACGATCGTGGAGCCCTCGGTGAGCACGTAGTTCTCGGCGGCGACCTCCTTGTCGTCGACCAGTACCTTCTGGAAGAACTCGATCGGCGCGCTCGAGCGGAAGCTCAGGTCCTTGGCAGCGTCGACCACCATCGTCTGGCCCTTGCCGTCGATGATCTCGGGTGCCAGAATCGCGATTTCCTCGGACTTGCCCTTCTCGCGGCAGACGGCGCACTCCTGATGCTTCTTGCCCTTGGCCTCGACCGTCGCCGGCCTGTCGCCGACCCACTCAAAGGTGTGCTCCGCCTTGTCGATGATGTCGCCGCAGCGGCAGTTATGCCAGTGGCTCTTGGCGTCGTGCGCCCAGCCCGTACCGTCGGGCTCGTGCTTGAGCACGCCCTCGACCGTCACATTCACGTCGCCCTCGACATCCTTGAGCCTATAGGTGCCCTTGTCGGAGAGCTCGATGGCTTTACCGTCGACCTTGACGGCGTAGCCCTTGCCCGCAAAGTACGCGCTATCGATGCTCATGGTGAGCGTTGCAGTCCCATGCCAATCAAGCTCGGTTGCCGTCGAGGTGAGCGCATAGCCCACCTGATTGCTCGGCAGTGTCACGACCAGCTTGGGACCGGCCGCCACGGTAACCTCGGTGGCGAAAGAGGTGTCGTAGTTGGCCTTGGCCTGGTAGCGCACCTCATACGTGCCGGCGGCGAGATCCTTGAGCTCGGTCACGTCCTTGCCCACGGCCTGGTACTCGGCAGCGTCCTTGGCGCGCCACTCCATCGTTGCGTCGACGCCCGTGATCTTACCGTCATGCTTGCCACTCACGGTCTCGGCCTCGGCCTGGACCTTCGGTGCGTCCTGTGCGGCTTCCTTGATGGAGAACTCGCACGTCAAGCCCTCGGTCGGCAGCGCATAGTTGCCCGCTGCCTTGCCCGTCAGCGCGGTGAGGGTCGCCGTGTAAGAAGCGCCAGCCTCGGTCTGGGAGCCCTCGACAGTCGCACCAAGGTCATCCTTGCCGATGACGTTTCTGAGCGTTGCCTCGGGGCAGTGCTCCTCGCCGTCGTAGACAAACTCGCTGGTGCCCCACGTCACGGTGAGCAGCCGCTGGTTGATGGTGAACACGCCATCGACGAACGTGATGTTGTAGTTGGGGTTAGCGTCCTTAGACTGCGTCAGGTGCAGCGCATAGCCGCCGTCGCGCACGTTGTCGTTATCTTCGCGCTCGATCCCGAGACCCTGAAGCGTTTCGCCCGCGACAAGCTCGCCAGCGGTGACATCCCGCGTAAACACGGGGTCTTTCTCGCCGTAGGTCTTGGAGGCGTCCTGTGCAGTGACCGTGATTGCGCGCGGCTTGACCTCGAGCGTGACCTCGCCCTCGGCCTTCACACCGTCGATCGTTACCTCATAGGCAACGGCCACCTTGCCAACATCCTTGATCTTGGGAGCCTCGGAGGACCAGTTCTTGCCGTCGGTGCTGTACTGAGCCGTCGCACCCTCGGGCAGGCTCGACGCATCGACCGTGTGATACGCGCCGTCGTACTCGTCCGAGTAGCCAACGATGGCGGCGGCCGGAATCTCGACCTCAGGCAGGGCATGGCCACAGACCGTGCACTCCTGATGCTTGGAACCCACCTCGGTTGCCGTAGGAGCCTTATCGACGACCCACTTAAAGTCGTGCTTGGCCTCATCGATCTTGTCACCACAGGTGCACTCATGCCAATGCGTGTTGTCATCGGAGACCCACTTGCCGTTCACGGCCTCGTGCTTGCGCACGCCCTCGACCGTGACAACGAGGTCGCTCTCGGCGTTCTGAACGGTGAACTCACCACGCGCGTCGGGCGCCACAACGGCATTGTTGACCTTGACGGCGTAGGAGTCGTTGTCAGTAAAGTAGCCACTCTCGATGCTGACAGTGAGGGTGGTTGAACCCTGCCAGTCAAGCTCGTCCGGGTTCGCCGTGATCGTATAGCCAACCTGCTTGGCAGGCAGCGTCACGACGAGCTTGCCGCCGGCATTAACGGTAACCTCGGTGGCGGAGGAGGCGTCATGGTCGCTATCGGCGCGGTAACGCACCTCGTACGTGCCGACAGCACAATCCGCAATCTCAGTCACGCCTTCGGGCACGCCCTGATACTCGCCAGAGTCCTTGGCGCGCCACTCCATCTTCGTGTCGACGCCTGTGATCTTACCGTCGGACTTGCCACTCACAGTCTCGGCCGTGGCCTGGACCTTCGGCGCGCCCTGGGGTGCCTTCTTGATGGAGAACTCGCACGTCAGGCCTTCGGCGGGAAGCTTGTAGTTACCCGCGTCATTGCCCGTCAGCTCGGTGATTTTCGCCGTGTAGGTGCCCGCCTTGACCTTGGCGCCGTCGACGTACGCGGAGACATCGTCACCTTCGATGACATTGTGGAGCTTCGCTTGAGGGCAGTGCTTCTCGCCGTCGTAGGTGAACTCGGTGGTGGCATCCCACTCCACGGTGAGCTCGCGCTTGTCGATGGTGAACGCACCAGGCTTGAACGTAATCTTGTAGTTGGGGTTGGCGCCCTCAGGCTGCGTCGCCGTCACGGCGTAGCCGCCCTTGCGCACTGTCTCGCCGGCCTCGCGGGAAACGGTGATGTCCTGGAGGCTCTCGCCCTCGACGAGCTTGCCAGAAGTGACGTCATAGGTAAACACGGGATCAGCCTCGCCATAGGTCTTGGAGGCGTCCAGAGCGGAAACCGTGATCGCGAGCGGAGTGACCTTGAGCGTCACCTGACCCTCAACCACCGCGCCATCAATCGTGACGCGATAGTCGACCGTCACACTGCCGGTGTCCTTAATGCTGGGCGCAACGCTCGTCCAGCCGCCGTCAGCAGTCTTGTACTCAACGACGGCACCTTCGGGCAGCGCCGAAGCATCGACAGAGTGATCCTTGCCGTCATATTTGTCTGAGTAACCCTTAACAGCCAGGGCCGGAATCTCTACCGCGCCCGACTCATTGCCGCACACGGAGCACTTCCCGTGCTTGGAGCCGGTCTCGGTAACCGTCGGCTGCTTGTCGACCGTCCATTCGTACGCATGCTCAGCGTTCATCTTAATTTTGCGGGTTTCCGCATTGCCGGCGGCATCCGTAGCCACGATTTCGTGCTCGGCGCCAGCATCACCCTCGGCGGCCTTAACCGTGTACTTGCCGTTCTTGTCAGCCTTGAGCTCCTTGCCGCTATCGGTAACCGTCACCGTCTCGTCACGGTCATCGATCACGTCAAACGAAACGCTCTCGCAATAGGTAGCGCCATCCTCCAGGTCATAAATGACGGGCTTATAGGTATCCTTATAGGTATAAGGCTCTTCATCCCATTTGCCGTTGCAAATCCTGCAGACCTTTTGACGGACGCCATCGACCTCAGGCGTAGCAGGCGTAACGATCTCATATTTCCACCTGCAGGTCTGACGCTCCTGAGTCTTCTTACAATACTTGCAGACCTTAACGTGGCTACCTTCGCCATTCGGCTTCCAGGCAGCGTTGTCGGCAACAGCATGGGGTCCCGGCTCGATCTTGACCTCGGCATCGGCAGACGCATTGTGGTTGCTATCCTCGGCAAAGCGGACGTAATACATTCCCGACTTCGCAAGACCGGTCAGCTTATCGTCAGACGTTATCTTCTGATAGCTCCCGCTCGACCCGCGACGGTATTCCATCGCCTTGGTCACGCCCGAGATAGAGCCGTCCTTGCCGCTGCACGTGGACCAATTATTACCCACGAGCCAAGTCGGCGCTTCCTGGTCGGCCTTGGAAATCTTCACGGTCGCTTTGCCCGTAACGGTCAGGTAGTCAGAGGCCGTCACGCGATAATTGGTCGTGTACTCGGCCGCATTGCGATAGGTCGGCTTATCCGTCGTCCAATCGCCACCGTCTTCACGGTACTCAATTTTCATATCCGCCGGAACGGGGTCATTCTTAACGTTGACCGTAATGCCGTGCTCGTCGCCATCATAGGTGCCATCGAAGCCAGCGACCTCGAGCTCAAAGCGCGAAACGTCAACGATCTCCCATTTGAGCGTCAGAACACTTGTGGTGCCGCCATCGGTCGTGAAGTTGCCCTTACCGATGACAATGCACTCGTATTGCCCTGGCTCGGTCTGTTTCAGTCCGGATTCACTTCTAGCGCTGAGCTCGTAATCCTTGCCCTCAACGAGATCGACCCACTCGTCGGCACCGTTCTTGAACTTTGCGCTTTCAACGACGGGCTGGTGCTCCTTGCCGTCATAGGCGTACTTGCCCGTGCCCTTGCCGCCGTCTTTAAGGGTGAACTTGTAGTTTCTATTCCTAACCAGGCGACGCGGCGAAATCTCGAAGGCCTTCTTGCCCTCGAGCGTCTGACCAGAGGCAGTCTTAAAGCTCGTAACGACATAGTAGTAACCAGCGTCCGTCGGGGCGTCCTTGAGCTTGGTGCCATTTTGATACGCCTCGGCGTCCGCCTGGGATTTGCACTGATACCACGTGAATTCTTCGCTGGCCGTCACGCCCATCTGCTCTAGATTCCACGCGCCGTCCTTATTCAAAGCAATCTTTACCGGGCAGCCGTCATAGACAAGCTCAGTGCTCTGAGAGCTCGTTGCCTTGGACATGGAAAGCTTGTACGTGGCGCTCAGGTACTTTTTGACCTCACCGTTCTCGTCCTTGCCATATTCACACTCGCTGTTGCGGAACGGACCCACGCACGATGCCTTAACGCCCATGCCGTCAGCTTCGACCTTCCACTTGTGCTGGTGGATGGTCACGCGGAAGGTGAGGTCGCCGTTAAGGTTCACGATCTCGTACTTATCGGAGTCATCATCGGTCTTGGACGAACCGTCCGGCACAACGCCTTCGATCTCGTTGGATTCACAGCTACCAAGGACACGCGACTTTACGCCGTTGCTGTCCGCAGTCTCCTCAATCGAAATCCAAACATGATAATCGCCTCCGCGCACGGAGAAGTCAGAAGCAAGGTTTAGCGCCGGCGCTGTGGCATCGGAGCTCTTTTTCTTAGGGATATACAGGCTCTTGGCGGTTCCCGTAGCGATATCAGCCTCGGTATATCCGTCGCCCGCCGTCACGTCTCCTGCATGGCTGTTCTTCCAGAAGCTCGCAATGGTCGGTGACCCGCCGAGGGTAAGGGTTCCAGCAGCGTACACCACGCACGTATTGCCTCTTGCAGCGTTGCGAGAAATCTTGCCGCCGTTTATGTTGCAACGAGCGCTTCGGGCAACATTGAGAGCATCAACCGTCAAAGTATTGTCTGCTGAGCTCGAACGTGTGCTGTGGAAGTTATTCATTGTGCAGTTGTTGAGGTTGACCGTAGCGTTGGTGACGCCCATCACGCCTGCAACGGCGCACTTTCCAGTCTCCTGAACCTGTGCAAACTCAGTGGTCTCTTCGACCGTCGGATATTTATTATTGGTCTGCCAAATGCCGCTGTCGGCATCGGAACCAAACCGGCAGTTCTCGAACGTCGCAGTCAGCCTCGAAGCGACGTCCGAATTCACGCCACCACGGGGATTACCCACAATTGAAACTGCACCGTTGTAGTCGCCAGACGTATTCCAGAACGCACAGTCAGTAAACGTAGCGTTGAGCTTATTAATATTCCCCTTGCCGTCATCGGAGAAGCTGCTACGGAACAGGCGGACCGGCACAGCATATTCAAGAATACTGTATGGGGAAACCTCACCCAAAGAGTTGTGCGACTTGCCAGCATAGTCCCTAATCATCAGCTTACTGAAATTTGCAGACAGCTTTCCCTTGGTATTGCCCAGGGAAATCGCAGGTACCTTTTGCTCGTACTTGCTGCCATACGAGAGAATGAAATTCTGCGAGCCGTCGCCAACCCCCAGGCCAACCGAGATGTCGCCCGATGCCTTTTTGTAGCCACCGCTGTAATAGCGGTCGGTCAAAAAGCCGCTTACGGACTCAAATTGCTTTTGGTTTCTATGGAAGCTGACGCACGGATTGTTGACGCCGATGAACTCGATATTGCTACCCTGCTTGATGTTGAACAGCCATCGAGTTTGCTCAACCCGCCAGTTAGTCTTATCGTTCACGTAGACCGTGCCATCGATGTAGATCCTCACTGGATTAATCCGAGACGCATCCGGCGCGTCGATGGTGTAACCCGAAGATGGCGTGACCTCACCCTCAGCCGTCTTAAGTACGTAACTGCCCGGCTCGGTGATTTGGACGGGTTCGTTGTTGGCCTGCGTAAGCGGCAGCACCTCCGCCTTCACCCCGTCGGGCATGATCTGCGTCTCGGCGCTTGCCACCGCCGGCGTCGCCACGAGCGCGCATGCCACGGTTGCGATACCCAGCAGGCGCGTCAGCACAGCGCGCATCTCCATCTTCTTCCCCTTCATCGTTCAGCTCCCCTTACCCCTATGCTTTCGCGATGACCGTCATCGCTTGGCGCCGGCGGTCGGTTTGATTCCCCGTCCGACCGCCGGCATCGATTGATATGTGTATCCATGGAGTATTGTGAGGTCACCAAAACTGACACCCTGCCGCTCGGCGCGAGTTGCGTACCGTGGGGCGCAAATGGAACGCACCCCCGCGGGTGGCGCGTGCACGATGTGGCAAAATCGAGGTACTAAGGGGGCCCAATATGCTCAAAATCATCGCCTGCGACGACGACGTCGCCTTTCTAGATAACCTGCACCGCATGATCAACCGCTGGTCGGCCGAGACGGGTACGGCGGTCGATGTTGAACTCGTTACGCGCGGCGAGGACCTGCTGGCACGCCATGCCGCATCGCGCGCCGACATCATCATGCTCGACATGATCATGCCGCTCGTCAACGGCATGGACACCGCCCGCGAGCTGCGCCAATCCGATACCGCCGTGCGCTTGGTGTTTCTGACCTCATCGCCCGAGTTCGCGCTTGAGTCCTACGAGGTCCGCGCCTTCGACTACCTACTCAAACCCGTAACCTACGAACGCGTGGCGCAACTGCTCGACGAGCTGTCGAGCCTGCGTCCGGCGGCGACCGACGAGCTCGTCATCAAGACGTCCTTTGGCTACCATGCCCTGCGCCTATCCGATATCGAATATGCCGAGGCTCGCAACAAGCACGTGATCTTCCGCCTGCGCGATGGCCGCGATATCGAGGCGCTCGAGCCGTTCCGCAGCATCGAGGACCGACTGGCCCAAAACGCGACCTTCTTTAAGTGCCACCGCAGCTACCAGGTCAATCTGCGCAACATCGACCACTTTAACCGCACGGAAATCGTCATGCGCTCGGGCGCGTGCATACCGCTCGCGCGCAGCTGCAAGCAGGGATTCCAAGACGCCTACTTTGCAGTGCGGTTCGAGGGCGGGAGACGCTGATGCTTTCCTCGGCAGAACTGGTACTTTGGGCAATCCACCATGCGACGACGTTGCTCTTTGGCGTCTTTGCCTCGGCGGCTCTGTGCGGTGTCGAGATCAACGGCCGCCATTCGCTCGAACTGGTGGGGGTCGGCGCTGTAACCGGATGCGCATTTGGCCTCGCCAATGCCGTCGGCGGCGAGCTTTTCGCCCGTCAGGCATATCCGCTCGTCGTGCATCTGCCGCTCGTCATCTATCTGTGCACGCGCTATCGCCTAAGCCCGCTGCTCGCCATCCTGGGCGTTACCAGCGCTTACCTGAGCTGCCAGTTTAGCAACTGGATGGGCATCGCCGCGCTCGCCGCCACCGATTCGCAGGTCGCGTACTACGTGGCGCGCATCATCACCACGCTCGGCGTCTTTGCCGTCTTATTGCATTGGGCAAGCGACATTGGCCCCCGCCTAGCGATCAAAAGCCCCACCGAGCTGGAGATTCTGCTCATCCTGCCGCTCGTCTACTACATCTTCGACTACGCCACCAACGTCTATACCACGCTCTTCCACTCGGGCTCGGTGGTAACTGTTGAGTTTTTGGCGTTCGCTCTCTGCGCCTTCTACCTTATGTTTCTTGCCGTCTACCTGCGCGAATACGAGGCAAAGGAAATCGCCGAGCGCGAGCGCTGGATGCTCGCGACCCGCGACAGCGCGGCCATCAAAGAGCTCGAAGCCTGGCGCCAGTCCGGACGCGAGCTCTCGGTTCTCCGTCACGACATGCGCCACTACCTGCGCGGTCTAGCGGCCCTGATCGAAGAGGGTCACACCGATGAGGCGCTCGAGCGCATCGACGCGCTCTGCGAGACCAACGACCGCACCGCCGTGCGCCGCTACTGCGCCAACGAAACGGTCAACATCGCGCTCTCGTCGCTTTCCGCGGACATCAACGCGCACGGCATCACCGCCGACCTGCGCGCCGCCGTGCCCGAAACCGTCCACGTGGGCGATGTCGATCTATTCAGTGTGGTATCGAACGCCCTGGACAATGCCATCGCCGCGGCGAGCGCCGCCCCCGAAGGCAAGCGGTTTGTCGACCTGGACCTTCGCTACGAAGACGGTCAGCTTCTATTGCTGGTTTCCAACACGTTTGGCCGTGCGCCGCACATGGTCGACGGCATGCCCGTGGCTCAGCACACTGGGCACGGTTTTGGCACCAAGAGCATTAAACTTGCCGTCGAGCGCATGAACGGCAACTGCCAGTTCCGCATTAACGGCGACCGGTTTGAGCTGCGCGCCGTGATGTAGGGGCTGCCGCCAGCCTCGCTACAGCGGTGCAGCCGCCGGGGTCAGCTGCTTAATGTAGGCCCACATGCGCTGCTTGGCGGCCTTGTCGGTGAGCGCCGCCTCAAAACCGTCGAGCGCCAGCACGCGGCGCCCCTGCACATGGGCGACCAGGCCGGGCTTGAGCATGGCGGTGTCAAAGTCATCAATCGCCACAAGCATATCGGCATAGGTCTCGCGCATGACATCGGCCGCACTGTTGTCCAGCAGCAGCACCGCCTCGGGGTCCAAGGTCTCCAGCGCCTCGCGGAACAGGTCGCACGTCAGGGCCTCGCCCGCCGCGACCGCTCCGTCGCCCGCGCCGGCGACGCTTGCCAGCACGCAAAAATCCTCGGGGGCATATCCGATGGCGCCGAGCGCCTTGCGCAACGCGGCGCCATCCGCGCCGGCAGCCAGCTCGCCGCCCGAGCACTCGGCTTCATCCAAATCGCCTTTGACCAGCACAATCGGCGAGCACGCGTTGCCCGCGATACGCACACCGCGATCTGCAAGCGACGCGAGCTCCTGCTCGGTCGCCTGAGCGATGGCTTCTTTTTTCTGGCTTTGTGACGTGGGCATGCGCTCTCCAATCGTTTGCGTGCCCACCATTATATAAAAGAGCCGCCCGCGAGTGGTTGCTTTGCGAGCCGCTGGGTATAAGCACGGTCGTACTGATTTTTACGCGGCCGAGCCGCGTCGCATTATGGAGGTCACCATGGCTGACATTAAGCAGATTACCCCCGAGAACTTCGACGCTGTCGTCAACGATAGCCTGCCCGTACTGGTTGATTTTTGGGCCCCGTGGTGCGGCCCCTGCCGCTCGCTCTCGCCCATCGTAGACGAGCTTGCCGACGAGCTGGCCGGCAAGCTGGCTGTGGCCAAGTGCAACGTCGACGACAACCAGGACCTGGCAATGAAGTTTGGCGTCATGAGCATCCCCACGCTGATCGTCTTTAAGAACGGCGAGGAGGTCGACCGCTCGGTCGGCGCCTTACCCAAGGCAAGACTTCAGGCACTGCTGGAGAAACATCTGTAATACGCTTGTTACTTGCCTGCCGTCCATGAGCGGTTTCGCACCGCTCGCCGGAGTGCCAAACGTAAGGCACGCGACCACGGATAGTATGGTAGACACAAACAGCCCCCAGTGAACGGGTGCGGGTCAGACGGACTCGCGCCCGTTTTCTTATGCGGCGGCGCCCAAGGCGGGCGTAGTAGAATCTGAACCACCATATCGCCCCGCACAAAAGGAGATTCCCATGCATGACGTCGGAATGAACATGAGCCAGCTTGCCATGAGCGTCAAGCAGGTCGACGACACCATCGAGCTCGCTCACGAGTGGAGCCATCAGCTGCTGCATGCGACCGAGAACTTTGACATGGAGCGCATTGGCGCCAAGCTCGAAGCCGCCATGTCTGCGCTGCACGAGGCGCACGATGCGCTCGAGGGCTACGAGGAGGCCATCGAGGCAGATCACAACTCCGTCGGCTCCGTGAAGCTGGTGTAACGTGGCCGAGCACGAGCACGATCACGGTGTGGACGACGATGCGAGCTGCCGCTGCAGCGGCTCCAGCTCCGAGCTGGTCCGCTTTTCGGTCACCGCGCCCGACGACCTGCTGCGCCGCTTTGACGAGCAAATCGCGCGCCGCGGTGACGTGGCTAACCGATCCGAGGCCGTACGCGATCTGATTCGCGCCTCGATCGCCAAGGAGCAGATGCGCACGCCCGACGAGCAGGTCATCGGTTCGCTCACCATGATCTATGACCACCATACCGGCGATCTGACGCGCCGTCTGGACGAGGTGCAGCACGACTACACCGACGAGATCGTCTCGACCATGCACGTGCATCTGGACCACCACAACTGCCTGGAGATTCTGGCGCTCAAGGGTCGCGGCGAGCGTGTCTACGAGCTGGCCGACCGGTTGCTGGGGCTGCGAGGCGTTAAGCACGGCGAGCTCACCTGCGCCGCCACCGGGCAAAGCTTGGGGCTGTAGCGCACCTGCCAAAAAGGGACAGGTTTGTTTTGGCAGGTTTAACGTTTTACCTATCAAAATAAACCTGTCCCTTTTTGGTCGGTTTTGATGAGGAGAGTCGCATGCGGCATGTGCATATTCATGTGACGGGCATTGTGCAGGGCGTTGGCATGCGGCCGTTTGTGTATCGCGAGGCCATGGCGCACGGCATCTGCGGCTGGGTGCTCAACGCGGGCGACGGCGTGCATGTCGAGGCGCACGCTCCGGCCGATGCGCTCGATGCTTTTGTTGCCGCGCTTTCTGAGCATGCGCCTGCGGCAGCCCGCGTTGAGCGAGTCGATATTGCGGATTTGGGGCCTGGCGGTTGGAGCGCTGCCGACGAGCAGGGCTTTCGCATCGTGGCGTCACAGGATCAGACTGCGCATACGACGCTCATCTCGCCCGATATCGCTACCTGCGACGACTGCCTACGCGAGCTGTTCGACCCCGCCGACCGACGCTATCACTACCCCTTTATCAACTGCACCAACTGTGGGCCGCGCTTTACCATCATCCGGTCGCTGCCCTATGACCGAGCGGCCACGTCCATGGACTGCTTTCCCATGTGTCCCGCGTGTGCCGCGGAGTATGCCGACCCACTTGACCGGCGCTTTCATGCGCAGCCCGATGCCTGTTTTGATTGCGGGCCGCATATTACCTGGCGTGAGGCGGCGCGCGGCATGGAGCTCGGAAACTCGGGGGCGACGCCGGCTGTCGGCGACACGCGCGAGGCCAGCGACGCCATTATCGAGCGCTGTGTTGAATTACTTGCGGCCGGTGGCATTGTTGCCATCAAGGGCCTGGGCGGATTCCATCTGGCCTGCAACGCCGCCAACGAGCAAGCAGTAGTCGAGCTGCGCCGTCGCAAGCGCCGCAGCAACAAACCGCTTGCTGTTATGGTGCGCGACCTTGGCGGCGCTGAGCGCCTGTGCCATGTCGATGATGCCGAGCGCGACGTGCTGGCCGGCAGCATCCGCCCCATCGTGCTGCTGCGCCGGCGTGGTGCTGGCGAGGGAGATTTCTCCGATGCTCTCGAACTCGCACCGTCCGTTGCGCACGATCTGCCCGAACTCGGCGTTATGCTCCCCTATACACCGCTTCAGCATCTGCTGCTTGCAGCTACCGCGTCGCATGACATGCACGCACTGGTCATGACCAGCGGAAACCTGAGCGAGGAACCGATCGAAACTGATGACGGCCTTGCTTGGGAACACCTCGTTGCCGCCGGCATTGCCGACGCGCTGCTCGGCAACGACCGCGCGATTCTCTCGCGCTACGACGACTCCGTAGTACGTGTGGTCGACGATGCCGTTATGCCCGTACGCCGTGCTCGCGGTTACGCCCCGCAGCCGTTGCCGTTGCCGGCGCTCGGCGGCACTGCACCCTGTGTGCTCGCCTGCGGGCCGCAGCAAAAAGCTACGATCGCGCTCACGCGCGAGGACGCCGACGGCCGTGCGGCCTGTTTTGTGTCGCAGCATATCGGCGATGCCGAAAACGGCGCGACCTTCGATGCCTGGAACGCCGCGCGCGTACGTCTAGAAAACCTCTTTGACCTGACGCCTGCCGCCCTGGCATGCGACATGCATCCCAGCTATCTGTCGAGCCAGTGGGCACGCGAGCAGGCGCGAAAATGCAATCTGCCGCTCGTCGAGGTGCAGCACCATCATGCGCACATCGCGAGCGTAATGGCCGAGGCCATCGCCGCGAGGCAGCTTGCAACCGACGCGCGTGTCCTTGGCATCGCCTTTGACGGCACCGGCGCCGGCACCGATGGGACCATTTGGGGCGGCGAGTTTCTTGTTGCCGGCCTTGCCGATTTTGAACGCGCCGCGCACCTGCGCACCTGGGCGCTGCCAGGCGGTGCCGCATCCGTGCGCGATGCCCGGCGCAATGCCTTTGCCCTGCTGAGCGAGCTCGACCTGCTCGAGCACCCGGGTGCCGCTCGGCTTTTGGACGACCTCGACGAGCAAACGCGCAGCGTGACAGCCACCATGATCGAGCGCGGCATCAACAGCCCGCGCACCAGCAGCATGGGGCGTCTCTTTGATGCCGCGGCAGCGATTCTGGGCATCTGCGACAAGGCAACCTACGAGGGCGAACCCGCCATAGAACTCGAAGCCGCCGCCTGGTGCGCGCTCGGCGGTAAGGCCGTTCGTCTCGACGGCAATCATACAGGCGTATTCACGTCTGCCGACGACTCCCCCACCTTGGACCCCCAACCGCTCATCGAAGCTCTTCTGAATGGAATCGAGGCAGGCGCGCCGGCCGACAGGCTCGCGCTCGACTTCCATATTGCCATAGCGCGCTCTTCGGCACGAATCGCACGCGAAATCTGCGCGCGCGAAGACATCGATACCGTCGCGCTCTCGGGCGGTGTGTTCATGAACCGGCTTTTGCTTCAGCTTCTCACGCGCGAGCTCAAAGACGCCGGTCTTGCCGTCTTGGTTCCCCACACCGTGCCCGTCAACGATGGCTGCATCGCCTACGGCCAGGCGGCGGTCGCCCGCGCTCGGCTCGCGCAGGTCATACCGCAGTAGGCTGTTTGGCTAGCCCATGCGCCGCCGTCTCACAGGTGTAACGCGTTTGCCCGCAACCCCCGCGAGCGCTACCATCAACTGATGGATAATTAAGCGCCTATCCAGCGCTAAGCGTATAAAAGGGGAACATTATGTGCCTTGCCGTTCCCGGTAAAGTGGTCAAACGCGACGACGACCTTAAGGCGACCGTCGACATGATGGGCATCGAGCGCCCCGTTTCGCTGCGCCTCGTGCCGACGGCACAGGTAGGCGACTATATTCTCGTGCACGCCGGCTTTGGCATTCAGATTGTCGACGAGCAGGAGGC
>ERZ1034984.1857-NODE-1857-length-18423-cov-29.064188_pt1 | contig 18423 bp, 16 predicted proteins | sample MGYA00520589_ERZ1034984 | MGnify/ENA primary metagenome ERZ1034984 (study PRJEB33766, sample SAMN09781790) | gut metagenome | biome: gut microbiome | host: Homo sapiens | place: Madagascar | study: EMG produced TPA metagenomics assembly of the PRJNA485056 data... | reverse complement strand
CCTCTCCGTCATCGCTTCGCGATGCCACCTCTCCCAAAGTGAGAGGCTTTGGCAGGCCGCAAAGTTTCGCGGTTTATACTTTACGCCCTGCTGCCGCAAGGGGAGCCGTCAGGCGCTGCGCTTTATAATTTCAGCTCCTCCCACTCCTGCAGGAACTGATCGCTGACTTGGCGGAGGGCGGGCTCGTCGGCGGCGCTGGCGGCGTCGGCGATGCCGATGACGTAGAAGCCCGCGTTGTGGGCGGTGCGGGCGGCGTAGAGGGAATCCTCGCAGACGGCGCAGGTACGGGGGTCGGTGCCGCCAAGGCGGTGGAGCGCCTCGAAGAAGACGTCCGGGCGGCTCTTGTGGAGCGGGCCCTGCGCCTCGACGTAGAACTCAAAATGATCGTCCAGCCCCAGCCGGGTGAGCACGGCCTTGCACTGGTCGCTCCATGTGTTTGAGCAGATGCACATCCGGGCCCCTTCGGCCTTGAGCCGGGCCAGCAGCTCCCGCACGCCGGGCTTGAGCTCTACGCTCTCGTACAGCTCCGCAATGACCGACCGCATCACGCCGAAGTAATCCTCCGGCTTTAGGGGCAGCGCATACTCCCGGATGAGGTACTGCGCGCCGTCGGCCATCCCCATGCTCAGCAGGGTGGTGCGCAGGTCGGCCTTCGGCTCGCGGCCATACCGGCGCAGCAGCGCCAGCGGGGCGTTCTCCCACACGGCGGTCATGCTGTCGGTCAGGGTACCGTCCATATCAAAGATCCATTGTTTGCAGTTCATGTTGCCATCCTCACAGTCAGATTTTACTAAATTATACCACGCTTTTTGTTCCAAAAACAGAGAGAAATTTTCCCGGAAATATGTTATACTTTGTGCAGATTTGATTCGGAGCACAAAGGAGGCGGTTGGGATGGCGCAGAACGAGACCCCCAAAAAGGCGCTGGTGCTGGCCGGCGGCGGAGCCCGCGGCAGCTATCAGGTGGGCGTCTGGCGGGCATTGACAGAACTGGGCTGGCACCCGCAGATCATCACCGGCACCAGTGTCGGCAGCCTGAACGGCGCAATGTTCGCGCTGGACCTGTACGAGACGGCGCGGGATATGTGGACGAGCATCCGCAGTCAGGACGTAATGGAGCTGCCGGAAGAAACGAATCTGACGGAGCTGCATCAGTTCCTGCGGGACATCGTGCGGGAGGGCGGCATGGACGTCACCCCGCTGGAAGAGATCGTGGAGCGGGTGTTGGACGAAGAAGCCCTCCGCGCGTCGCCCATCCGGTTCGGCCTCGTCACCGTGGAAAAGCGGGGCCTGAAACCCCGCGAGCTGCCGCTGGAAGAGATCCCGGAAGGGAAAGTGAAGGACTACCTGCTGGCCTCGGCGGCCTGTTTCCCCGCGCTGCGGGCCAAGCAGATCGATGGGGTGCAGTTCCTCGACGGCGGCTACCGGGACAACATGCCCACCGCGCTGGCACAAAAAATGGGCGCGGAGGAGTTGGTCTGTGTGGATTTGGAGGGAGTGGGCATCACCCTGCCCAACCGCACCGGTCTGCCCACCACCATGGTGCGCAGCTACTGGGAGCTGGGCGATATCCTCCACTTTGACCCCGACACCGCCAAGCGAAACATCGAGCTGGGCTATTACGACACCCTTCGGGCCTTCGGGCGGCTGCGGGGCTGTGCCTACGCCATCGCGAAGAGCGGCGCTTCCGACGCGGACGCAGCTGCGTTCCGGAAACGCTTCGACGCGGTACAGAAGGCCGTCAAGGCGAAGTATCCGGTCACTCTGACGGCAGACCTCGCCCTCCGGCTGGCCAACATGAAAGATGCCGAGACCGCCCCGCTGGAAGCTGCCGCCGAGGACGTGGGGGTGGACCCCGCCCATTACTACACGGTGGAGCAGCTCGGCAGAGCCTTTCTGGAACAATGCGACCGCAGCCGCATCGAGAGTTTTGCGCCCCTGTTTGACGGCAGCGGCAATGCGGCACAGGCTGCGTGGGCGGCGCTGCTGCCCAATACATTCTTGCAGGCGCTGGTCTACCGCACCCTGACGGCGCCGGTGGAGGAGGGAGTGGAACCATGAAAGTCTATCAGGGACATTCCGCTTCTCCCGGCCTCGTGCTGGGGCAGGTGAGCCGGGTGGAGCGCCGGACGGAGATCTTCCGCCCCGGCCCCTTCAGCCCGGAACGGGAGCAGCGGCTGCTGGACAACGCCGTGAAAACGGCTCAGACCGAACTTGACTCCATGGCGGAGCGCAGCGGCCCTACCGAACAGGCCATCTTTCTGTTCCAGAGCATGATGCTGGAGGACGAGGGCTTCATGAATGAGGTCCGCTTCCAGATCAAGGCGGGCATCGGTGCCGCCGAAGCGATGGACCGCGTGGGCCACCGCTATGCCGACCAGCTGGCCCGCATGGAGGACAACGCCTATATGCAGCTGCGCAGCGTGGATATCCTCGACGCGGCCAGCCGGGTGGTGAATATCCTTGCCAACCGGCCCCGCGTCTGGCTGGCGCTGGATCATCCGGTGATCCTCGCGGCGGAGATGCTGATGCCCAGCGACCTGTTCAGCGTCCCGGCGGGGATGATCTTGGGCATCATCACGTCCGAGGGCAACAAGCAGAGCCACGCCGCCATCATCGCGCGGGCCATGCACATCCCCGGCATCGTGCAGGTGGGCAGCGATTTTCTGGACGACTGCGACGGCCGCATCGTCGTCCTCGACGCCGACAACGGCGAGTGCATCCTTGACCCGGATGCCGTCACCCGCCAACAGGCTATGGCCCACATCTGCGAAAAACAGTGGGAAAACGAGGAGATGAACCGCATCTGTGCCCTGCCGAACCGCACCAAGGACGGCGAGACCTTTGAGCTGCTGGCCAACTGCTTCGGGCAGGAGGACATCGAAACGGCCCTTCAAACCGGTGCCAGCGGCGTGGGTCTGCTGCGCAGCGGCTACATGATGCTGCCGGGCCGCCCGGTGGACGAGCAGGAGCAGTATGTGTTCTATCACTCCTGCCTTGCTGCGGCAAAGGGCGGCGTCGTCACGGTCCGCACCTTCGACTTTGGCGCAGACCGCACCATGGCCGATGCGCATCAAGGGCCGGAATCCTCCAAGCTGGGGCTGCGCGGCATCCGCAGCAGTCTGCGCCGCCCCCACCAGTTCGAGACCCAGATCTGTGCGCTGCTCCGGGCGGCGGCGGACGGCCCGCTGCGGGTCATGTTCCCGATGGTGACCAACCTTGAAGATTGGGACGAAGCCATGAAGCGGGTGGAGCACTGCCGCCAGCAATTGCGGGAGCGGGGCGAGCGGTTCAACGAGAAGACCCCCTTCGGCGTCATGTTCAGCGTGCCCTCCGCCTGCCTGACGGCGGAAGAATTCGTGGCGCGCGGGTGCGATTTCTTTGTCATCGAGACCAACGACCTGACCCAGTATACCCACGCCGTTGACCGGGATCTCTCCATTGCGGAGCGCTACTACCGCCCCGCCAGCCATGCGATGAAAAAGCTCATCGCCATGGTCATGGAAGCAGCCGACGCGGGGCAGATCCCCGTGACCATCTGCGGCATGGCCGTCGGCAATCCGGCCAATACGATCCAGTACCTGAAACTCGGCCTCCGCAGCTTCTCCATGAGCCCCCAGAGCCTCATCGGCGTGAAGCGCGCACTGCTGGAAGCAGACAGCCGGGATTGACAGAAAGAATATGTACTACTGAAGCATAAAAAAGGGGCTGCTGCACTTTCGGCTAAAACGATGTGCAGCAGCCCCTTTTTGTTTGAAAGAGCGTTATTCCAGATTCCCCGTCAGGGTCATGACGGCGGAGAGGACGGCCAGCGGAGCCGTCTCACAGCGGAGAATGCGGGGGCCGAGGCCGACGGTCTTGGCACCGGCTTTGGCGGCCATCTCGGCCTCCTCGGCGGCAAAACCGCCCTCTGCGCCGGTGATGACGGCGATCTTCCGCTTCTGGCCGTCGGCGGGCTGGGGGTCTGCCAGCAGCTCCCGGAGGGGAGCACCGCCGCACTCGTAGCAGAAGAGCACGAGGTCGTACCCTTCCAGACTGCGGCAGAGCGCGCCGAAGTTGGGCAGCGGGAGGGCCACATCCGGCAAAACGCCCCGGCCGCACTGCTTGGCGGCTTCAAAGGCGATGCGGTTGTAGCGCTCGTTTTTCTGCTCCTCTTTCTTGGGGGCTGCCACGCAGTAGCGGCTGAAGAAGGGGACAAAATGGGCGCAGCCCAGCTCGACGCCGTGGCGGATGACCTGCTCCAGCTTGTCCTGCTTGGGATAGCCCACAAAAAGGGTGACTTCTACGCTGGGTTCGGCGGCGCTGGGGCAGCCCGGCTCCACGCTGAACTCCACCGTCTCCGGGCCGAAGCCGGTGATGGTGGCGGTGTACTCCACGGCGTTGCCGTCGCAGAGGATGACGGTATCGCCCAGCTTGCCCCGCATCACGCGGGCGAGATGATGGGCGTCGGCACCCCGCAGCGTTGCGGTGCCGTCGGCGATCTCGGTAGTAAAATAACGGTGCGGCATTTTTTGATCCTTTTCAACTGAAGCTCCCCCTCCGGGGGAGCTGGCGAGCGTCAGCGAGACTGAGAGGGTGCGCTGGCCTTACTTGCATTTTTTGCAGACAATGCACTCCCAGCCGCGCTTTTCCTTAACTTCCTGTACAGTAAGCCCGGCTTTTTCCAGCCCGGTGATGACCTCATCCTTTCGGCTGTCGATGATGCCGCTGGCGATGAAGACGGCATCCTCGGCCATCAGGCCGGGCACGGCGGGGGCCAGCGACAGGATGGCGTTGGCAACGATGTTGGCGGTGATGATGTCGTAGGTGCCGCTGGCCTTGTCGGACAAATCGCCCACAAAGACGGTCAGCTTGTCGGCTGTGCCGTTCAGGGCGGCGTTCTCCCCAGCGGTGCGGACGGCCACGGGGTCGATGTCCACGCCCTCGGCGGAGGCAGCGCCCAGCTTGAGGGCTGCGATGGCAAGGATGCCGGAGCCGGTGCCGATGTCCAGCACCCGTTCGCCGCCCTTGACCCGCTCGTCCAGCGCCTCCAAGCAGAGGCTGGTGGTCTCGTGGCCGCCGGTGCCAAAGGCGAGGCCGGGGTCGAGGATGAGCTTGACGCGGTCGGTGTCGTACTCCTGCCAAGAGGGCACCACGGCAAGGCGCTGGCCGATCTCCATGGGGTGATAATACTTGCGCCAGCCGTTCTGCCAGTCCTCCTGTTCCACGCCTTCGGTCTCGACGGTGTAGGCGATGTCCGCCGCCTCCATCCGGGCCGCGATGAGGGCCAGCGTCTCCACGGGGGAAGCGCCCGGCTCCAGATACAGGTGGATGATGACCTGATCGCGGGGCTTGTCCAGCAGTTCCTGCTCGATGAGGTCCACATGCGCGATCTCGGCCACCTGCTGTTCGATGTCGCTGTAGTCTTCGATATAGATGCCGCCTTCGGCAATCATGGTGGCGACGGCTTCGGCGTTGTCGGCGTCGGCCTTGGCCACGGTCAGGCGGATATCAGTCCATTCCATTGATAAAACCTCCTTCGGGATGTTGTACACGGTTCGGGAATACCTATATAGTAACATAGACGCCGCCACGGCGCAAGAAGTGCGCGGCAGAGGCGGCAGAACATAGAAAATTCACAAATAGGAAAATTCTTTTCAGAGTGAAACCTTGTATCCCATCAAAAACTCCAAAAAATTTTGACTAAAAAATGCAAAATCAAGGATTTTTGTATCAATTATGGAGAAAAGAGCGGAAACCCCCTTTCCTTTTTTCTTAACATGTGTTAAGATATTGTTACGCAAATATGGACAGCCTGCAACCAGAGGCCTCCATAACAACAACATTCTTTAAGGAGGAATGTGTCTTATGATGAAGTATCTCCAGAAACTGGGCAAGGCACTGATGCTTCCCGTCGCGGTCCTGCCGATCTGCGGCATCCTGATGGGTCTTGGCTATGCCTTTGCTCCGGGCGTCATGGGTGTGCCCGGTGCAGCAACTTCCGGCGCAGCTTATACCGTTGGCTTCCTGCTGGTCAAGGCAGGCGGCGCTCTGATCGACAACATGGCATGGCTGTTTGCAATTGGTGCAGCAGTCGGTCTGGCGGATGACCACGACGGTACCGCTGGTCTGGCTGGCCTCGTCAGCTTCCTGATGATGCAGCAGCTGCTGAGCCCCGCCGTCGTCGGTGCAGTCCGCACCCTCGAAGAGGGCACTGCTACCTACATCGCTTTCCAGAAGGTCGCTGGCAACTCGTTCATCGGCATTCTGGCCGCTGTGGTGGGCGCGACCTGCTACAACAAGTTCAAGAACACCCAGATGCCTGACTGGCTGGCATTCTTCTCCGGCAAGCGCTTCGTCGCAATTGCCACCGGCCTGATCTCCATCGTGGTCTCCGTTGTCCTGCTGTTCGTCTGGCCTCTGATCTTCGGTGCACTGGTCGCTCTGGGCGAGGCTATCGCAAGCATGGGCGGCATCGGCGCTGGTATCTATGCGTTCCTGAACCGTCTGCTGATCCCCACCGGCCTGCATCACGCTCTGAACAACGTGTTCTGGTTCGACACCATCGGTCTGGGCGACCTGTCCCACTTCTGGGCTGGCGAGACCTCTGCGGATGTGGGCTGGAGCCTCGGCATGTACATGTCCGGCTTCTTCCCCTGCATGATGTTCGGTATCGCCGGTGCTGCGCTGGCCATGATCCGCACCGCTAAGAACAAGAAGGCTGCCATCGGTCTGGTTCTGTCCGCTGCCATCTGCGCTTTCGTCTGCGGCGTCACCGAGCCGTTCGAGTTCGGCTTCATGTTCCTGTGCTTCCCGCTGTACGTTGTCTACTCTGCTCTGTACGGCATCTTCACCATCATCACCTACTACTCCGGCTTCCGTGCTGGCTTCTGCTTCTCTGCCGGTGCCACCGACCTCGTGTTCTCCGCTTCCCTGCCCGCAGCTGCTAAGACTTGGATGATCATTCCTCTGGGCATCGCTGCTTTCGTCGTGTTCTACGCTGTGTTCTACTTCGCCATCACCAAGTTCGACCTGAAGACCCCCGGCCGTGAGGACGAGGACGCCGAAGAGGCCGAGAAGAAGGTGACGCTGGCCAACAACAACTACACCGAAGTTGCTTCTGGTGTGCTGAAGGCCATCGGCGGCAAGGCAAACGTCTCCAGCGTGGATTACTGCGCTACCCGTCTGCGCTTCACCATCAAGGACTACACGCAGGTCGATGAAAAGGCTGTCAAGGCTGCTGGCGCTGCTGGCGTCATCCGCCCCGACAAGAACACCTGTCAGGTCATCATCGGCACCAAGGTCCAGTTCGTGTACGACGAGCTGAAGAAGATGCTGTAAGTGCATTTCTGAATTGCAACCTGCGGAAGTCTGGTTGATTCCGCATCTGTTCCCATGGGCCGCTGAGGGCGGGCGTTTACGCCCATCCCCGGCGGCCCTCTTTTTTGTTCACACAAAAGCGTTTTCTGGAAACCGAAAGCGTGTTATACTAGGGCCAATGAAAAAAATCAGGAGGTTCCCATTATGAAGATCATTCGTGCAAAGGATTATAAGGATATGTCCCGCAAGGCTGCCAACATCATCTCCGCGCAGGTCATTATGAAGCCGAACTGCGTGCTGGGTCTGGCGACCGGCGGCACCCCGGTGGGCGCGTATGCACAGCTGGTGGAGTGGTACAACAAGGGCGACATCGACTTCTCCGAAGTCACCACCGTCAACCTCGACGAGTACCGCGGGCTGCCCAAGGAGCACCCGGAAAGCTACTGGAGCTTCATGCACAAGAACCTGTTCGACAAGGTGAACATCGACCCGGCCAAGATCAACCTGCCGGACGGCACCAACCCCGACGCCGAGGACGCCTGCACCAAGTACAACCAGATCATCCACGCTGTGGGCGGCATCGACCTGCAGCTGCTGGGCATCGGCCACGACGGCCACATCGGCTTCAACGAGCCGGGTGAGGCCTTTGAGCTGGAGACCCACTGCGTTGACCTGACCCCCGCCACCATCGAGGCCAACAAGCGCTTCTTTGACGGCAACGAGGATCTTGTGCCCAAACAGGCCTACACCATGGGCATCAAGACCATCATGCAGGCCCGCAAGGTGCTGGTGGTGGCCAACGGTCTGGCCAAGGCCAAGGCCGTCAAGGCCGTTGTGTCCGGCCCCGTCACCCCGGAGTGCCCGGGTTCCATCCTCCAGATGCACCCCGACTGCATTCTGGTCGCCGATGAAGAGGCACTGAGCCTGTTGTAATGAAACTCCTTCCGGCGCTGTCGCGCCACCTCCCTCCCGGAGGGAGGCTTCACAGCTGCCCGCTGCGTCAAGGCTCCCTCACCGAGGGAGCTGGCACGGCAAAGCCGTGACTGAGGGAGTTGTTTCTTAGAGGAACGAGCATATGATCATCAAGAACGCAAAAATCTATACCCCCCGCCACACCTTTGAGGAGGGAGACCTCTTCATCCGCGATGGCCGCATCGTGCCGTTCGCCCAGCCCGAAGAGGGCGAGGAGGTCGTGGACGCGGCCGGGGCCTATGCCCTGCCGGGTCTGGTGGATATCCACTTCCACGGGGCTATGGGCAAGGACTTCTGCGACGGCAGCGAAGAAGCCATCCAGACCCTCGCTGACTTCGAGGCCAGCAAAGGCGTGCTGGCCATCTGCCCCGCGACCATGACCTTCTCGGAAGAGATCCTGAACAACGTCATGGATGCCGCCGCCGCCCACAAAAACGGCAAGGGCGCGGACCTTGTGGGCATCAACATGGAAGGCCCCTTCATCAGCCCGAAGAAGGTGGGCGCCCAGAACCCGGAGTACCTCCACCCCGCCGATGTGGGGATGTTCCGCCGCTTGCAGGAGCGGTCGGGCGGCCTGATCAAGCTGGTGGATGTTGCCCCGGAGGAGCCGGGCGCGCTGGACTTCATCAAGGAGTGCCACGAGGAAGTGCGCATCTCCATCGCCCACACCTGCACCAGCTACGATACCGCTCTCGCGGCCTTTGACGCCGGTGCCACCCACATGACCCACCTGTACAACGCCATGCCCGGCATCACCCACCGGGAGCCCGGCCCCATCATTGCGGCGCTGGAGCGGGGCGCGGAAGTGGAGCTTATCACCGATCACGTCCACATCCACCCGGCCATGGTCCGCTTCACCTTCAACACCTTCGGCGATGACCACGTGATCCTGATCGCCGACAGCATGATGGCCTGCGGTCTGCCCGACGGCCAGTACAGCTTGGGCGGACAGGCGGTCACCGTCTGCGGCCCCCGTGCCACCCTGACCGAACAGCCCGGCACCATCGCCGGAAGCGCCACCTGCCTGTACGACTGCATGAAGCGCGCCGTGCTGGAAATGGGTGTCCCGCTGGAAAGCGCTGTCCGCGCCGCCAGCGAAAACCCCGCCAAGAGCATTGGCATCGACAACGACTACGGCAGCCTGAGTGCCGGACGGTACGGCAACGTGATTCTGGCCGACGAAGCGCTCAACATCAAGGCTGTCATCCAGAAAGGAACCCGCATCCTATGAACCCCGTGACCCTGACATGGCGGCTGCTGACCGCTGACGAACTGACCCGCGTGTACCTCCACGAGATGTGCCGGGATTTCCCCCAGAGCGAGCGGAAGCCGCTGAGCATGATCCTGACGAGCGAAGCCGCCGGGACTGCCCACACATGGGGCGTTTTTGACGGCGAGGCGCTGGCGGCGTATCTGTTGATGGTGCGGCCCGTGGGCTGTGCCATGAGCCAGCTGGACTATTTTGCCGTCCTGCCCCAATACCGGGCGGCAGGGCTCGGCGCGGCCCTGCTGGCCGAGCTGCCCCGCCACGAAAACGGCGCGTCTGCCATCCTCATTGAGGCCGAGTGCCCCGAAAAGGCCGAGGACGAAGCCATGGCCGTCCGCCGCTTGGGCTTCTACGCCCGCTGCGGCGCACAGGACGTCGGCTGGACCGAACACCTCTTCGACGCATGGTTCCGGGTGCTGGTGCTGCCCTGCGGCTCCCGCACTCCGGACGCCGAAACCACCGTGCAGGGTCTCGTGGACTGCTACCGCCGCACCATGGGAGAACCCCAGTGGAGAAAGTACGTCACCTTCTACCGCCCCGATGGGTCTACGGCGCAGTTCTGACCCCGAAATCCTAAATCCCCCGCCGCCCGCCTGTACGCTGTGTACGGACGGGCGGTTTTTTACTGAAAAAAAGACGCTTGACAGACAGGGACAATATGGTATCCTTGGCGTAGAGCAAGAAAGAATTGGAAGTTCATCATCCGGGCAAGGAGGATTTGATATGAGCATGGTATTTTCCCGTCGTGTGTTTCTGAAGAGTGCTGCCGCCGCGGCGCTGGCTGTTTCGGTGGCGGGGCTGACGACCGGCTGCACCGGCGGCGAGGCAGAAAAGACCTATGAGGTCACGCTGGGCGAGTTCAAGGTGCGGATGGCCGCAGCGTCCATTGAGCGCCGCGAGAAGGTCGGCACCGATGACGTCTATCTGGACATCGTGCCGGAAGTTTCCGTTACTTACGCGGGTAAAGGTTTTGCGGGCGCATCCTTTAAGAATGTGTTTGCCATGAAGCTGGGCGATACCGACCTGACGCTGAACACCAGCGGCACCGTCGCCGGGGCCGATTTCCCCATAGTCAACTCGGCCCATGTATATAAGCCCAGCTTCTCCACCAAGAAGCGCGAGCAGTACGACGCCTACGACAAGGGCGAGGCAATTCGGTTCTCGGTCACGCTGTCGGGCCAGACGGGCGTTTTCAGCATCGGCAAGGACGGCAAGGTAACCGCTGTCGAAAAGAAGTAAGGATTGTTTTTCTCACGCCGGAGTTGTGCGGTTTGCACAGCTCCGGCGTTTTTTCTTTGCCGACTTGCACAAAGATTTTACTTCGATTTTGCTCCATCATGGTCGCAGCCGGAATGGCGGGGCGCTATAATCAAGGCGTTCCAAGGGAAAACACAAAAAAGGAAAATCGAGACCGGGCAAAAGCCCCGGCGTTATTTTGGAGGAAAACATCATGAAAAAGATCACGCGTCGTTCGTTCCTTGCCGTTTGTGGTGCAGCCGCTGCTGCCGCTGCCCTGACCGCCTGCGGCGGTTCCGCTTCTTCCGCCGCTGCCTCTTCCGTGGCATCTACCGCTTCTTCTGCGGCTGCTTCCACGGCTTCCGGCAGCCTGTCCGGCAATGTGGCCACCGGCGGTTCCACTTCCATGAAGAACGTCATCGCTGCCCTGACCGAAGGCTTTGCGGAAGTGGAGCCGGGCGTCACCGTCAGCTATGACCCCACCGGTTCCGGCGCCGGCATCACCGGTGCCACCGATAAGACGCTGGACATCGGCCTGTCCTCCCGCGCCCTGAAGGACGAGGAGAAGAACGATGTGGACGGCACCGTCATCGCACTGGACGGCATCGCCATCATCGTGAACAAGGCCAGCAAGATCGAGGACCTGACCGTGGACAAGCTTAAGCAGATGTTCACCGGCGAGATCACCAACTGGGCCGATGTGGGAGGCGACGACGGCGAGATCGTTCTGATCGGCCGTGAGGCCGGTTCCGGTACCCGCGACGGCTTCGAAAGCATCGTGGACGTGAAGGATTCCTGCAAGTATGCGCAGGAGCTGACCGCCACCGGCGCCGTCATCAGCGCGGTGGAGGCCAACCCCCTCGCCATCGGCTACGCTTCCCTCTCCGCCGTGGGCGACACCGTGAAGATGGTCACTGTCGGCGGCGTGGAGTGCAGCGAGGAGACCGTCAAGGACGGCAGCTATGAGGTTCAGCGCCCCTTCGTCTTCGTCACCAACAAGTCCGTCACCCTGTCCCAACAGGCACAGGCCTTCTTCGACTTTGCCACCAGCACCGACGCCGCCGACCTCATCCGTACCGCCGGTGCCGTCCCTGTGAATGCGTGATGATCTGAATCTATGAAACAGAACAAATCGTTTCTGAAAAAGATCCAGCTGCCCCGCACCCCCGCCGAATGGCTGGAGGCCGTGATGAACTTCCTGTTCTTCCTGTGCGGAATGCTGGCGGTGGGCTGCGTGCTCCTCATTTCGGTGTACATGATCGCGTCGGGCGTGCCCGCCATCCGCAAGATCGGCCTGTTCCGCTTCCTGTTCGGCACCGAGTGGGCTTCCACCGCCGCCGACCCGAAGTACGGCATCCTGCCCTTCATCCTCTCCAGCGTGTACGGCACGCTGGGGGCTACCCTCATCGGTGTGCCGGTGGGACTGTTGACGGCGGTCTTCCTTTCAAAGGCCGCCGGGCCCCGCGTGCGCACCGTGGTGGTCACCGCCATTGAGCTGCTGAGCGGCATCCCCAGCGTTGTGTTCGGCCTGCTGGGGATGCAGGTGCTGGTGCCCACCGTGGCCAAGGCCTTCGGCAAGGCGTCGGGTGCGTGCCTGTTGAGCGCCATCGTCGTGCTGGCCATCATGATCCTGCCCAGCATCGTCTCCGTGTCGGTAACGGCCCTGAACGCCGTGCCGCCGGAGTATGAGCAGGGCAGCCTCGCGCTGGGGGCCACCGACACCGAAACGTGGTTCAAGATCAGCGTCCCCGCCGCGAAAAGCGGCATCGCTGCCGGTATCGTGCTGGGCATCGGCCGCGCCATCGGCGAGGCCATGGCCGTCATGATGGTGGCGGGCAACAGCCCCAATATGCCGGACAGCCTGTTCCGCAGCGTCACCTTCCTGACCACGGCCATTGCCAAGGAAATGAGCTACGCCAGCGGCTTGCAGAAACAGGCGCTGTTCAGCATCGCGCTGGTCCTGTTCGTCTTCATCATGGGCATCAATGTGGTGCTGAACGTGATCCTGAAGGGAGGCGACCGCGATGCACGCTGATCTCTCCCCGGCCCGCCGGGCATGGAACCGCTTCTTCACCGCCGCCGTCTGGGCCGCCGCCATCCTCGTGATGGTGCTGGTGGCGGGCATCATCGGGATGGTGCTGGTGCGGGGCATCCCCCACATCAGCTGGAAGTTCCTGACCACCACCGCCAGCGTGCTGAAGGGCACCGACGGCATCCTGCCCGCCATCCTGAACACCCTGTACGTCATCCTGCTCACCCTGCTGATCGTGCTGCCGCTGGGGGTGGGGGCGGCGGTCTACCTGACCGAATACGCCTCCAACCGCCGCCTGATCGCGGTGATCGAGTTCACCAACGAGACGCTGGCGGGCATCCCCAGCATCATTTACGGCTTGGTGGGTATGCTGGTCTTCGCGCAGACCTTGGGCTTCCAGACCTGTCTGCTCTCCGGCAGCCTGACACTGGTCATCATGAACCTGCCCACCATCATCCGCACCACGCAGGAATCGCTGAAAACGGTGCCGCAGGGCTACCGCGAAGGCGCACTGGGGCTGGGCGCGGGCAAATGGCACATCATCCGCACCATCGTGCTGCCCTGCAGCATCGACGGCATCGTGACCGGCTGCATCTTGGCTGTGGGCCGTATCGTGGGCGAGAGCGCCGCGCTGCTCTTCACCGCCGGTGCTGCCGAGGTCATCGCCAAGAGCGTGGCCAAAGCCTATACCTCCAACGGCGCGACCCTCTCCGTCCTGCTCTATCTGCGGGCCTTTGAGGACGGCGATTTCGACTCCGCGTGGGCCATCGGTGCCGTGCTGCTGGTGCTGGTGCTGGCCATCAACCTTGCCGCCCGGCTGGCCAAGAATAAGCTGAAACAAAAACAATAAGATAAACCTCTCCGTCATCGCTTACGCGATGCCACCTGTCCTCCCTTTGTCGCGCAAGCGACAAAGGGTAGACGACTGGCGGGCCGAAGGCACGACTGAGAGGTTGTACGAAGGAGAAGCTAAGTCTATGTCTTCCATCCTAACCGCAAAAGATCTGAACCTATGGTACGGCGATTTCAAAGCTCTGAAAAACATTTCGATGGATGTCGGCGAGCGGGAGATCACCGCGCTGATCGGCCCGTCCGGCTGCGGCAAGTCCACCTTCCTCAAAACGCTGAACCGGATGAACGACCTCGTGCCCGGCGTGCGGATCGAGGGGGACGTGCGGCTGCGCGGGCAGGACATCTTTGCCCGCGAGATGCAGCCCACCGAGCTGCGCCGCCGCGTGGGCATGGTGTTCCAGAAGGCCAACCCCTTCCCCATGAGCATCTACGACAATATCACCTACGGCCCCAAGCTCCACGGCGTGCGGAACAAAGCCGAGCTGGACGAGCTGGTGGAGCGCTCGCTGAAGGGCGCGGCGCTCTGGAACGAGGTGAAGGATCGCCTGAAAAAGAGCGCGCTGGGCCTTTCCGGAGGCCAGCAGCAGCGGCTGTGCATCGCCCGTGCGCTGGCGGTCCAGCCCGAAGTGCTGCTGATGGACGAACCCACCAGCGCCCTTGACCCCGGCTCCACCATGAAGGTGGAAGAGCTGATGAGGGAGCTGAAAGAGAACTACACCGTCGTCATCGTCACCCACAATATGCAGCAAGCGGCCCGCATCAGCGACAAAACGGCCTTCTTCCTGCTGGGTGAGCTGGTGGAGGCGGGCCCCACGGCGCAGATCTTCAGCACGCCGCAGGACAAACGCACAGAGGATTATATTTCCGGCCGGTTCGGCTGAGAGGGAGGTTTTCACATGACCATTCGCGCACAATATGATGCAGACCTCGCCGCGCTGAAAACGGCCGTGGCCGAGATGGGCGGGCGCGCCGCCGACGCCGTGGAGGCCGCACTGGAAGCGCTCTGCACCGCCGACGCCGACGCGGCCGCGGCGGTCATCAAGGGGGACGGCCGCATCAACAGTATGCAGCGGGACATCGAGCACCGCTGCATGACCCTGCTGCTCCGCCAGCAGCCCGTGGCGGGCGACCTGCGCCGCATCTCGACGGCGATGAAGATCGTCACCGACATCGAGCGCATCGGCGACCATGCCGCCGACATCGCCGAGATCATCCCCCACCTTGCGGCCTCCCGCAAGGCGGGCGACCCTGCCGTAAGCGACGCCATTCGGATGGGCCAGAAGGCCCACAAAATGCTCCTTGACGCCCTCGACGCCCTGACCGGCGAGGACGAGCCCGCCGCCCAGAAGGTGATCGCCGCCGACGATGAAGTGGACTACGACTTCAACGCCATCAAGCGCACCCTCGCCGCCGAGATCGCCGCCGACCCCGCCAAGGTGGATGCCGCCCTTGACCTGCTCATGGTCATCAAGTATCTGGAGCGGATCGGCGACCACGCCGTGAACCTTGCCGAGTGGGTCGAGTTCCTCCGCACCGGCCGCTACCAAAACGAAGCCATGTTCTGAGTTTCCCCGGAAAGTTCGTGTTTTCCTCGCTTTTTCCGGAAAAGCTGTCCTCCCAGCCGAGGACGGCTTTTTGTTTTGCACAGATTTCAAAAGCCGTACTTGTATTTTTTGAACAAGTTGGCATGTTTTCCTTCCATTTTGGGGAAACCTGTGGTATCATGGGCATAAAGGACCGCCTGATTTATTCAGAATGCAAAAACAGAAAGGATGAATTTTTATGAAAAAGCGCATCATCAGTCTGCTCCTTGCGCTGAGCATGATGATCTCGCTTGTTCCTGTTTCGGCTCTCGCTGATACGGGGGGGGGGTATCGGTTCCGCCGTTTATGCGAGTAATGGGCTTCGTGGTGAAATGCCCGACCTTAGAATGAACAGCAACGGAAAGCCCGACCCTTCCAGAGCAACAAAGATTTCGGAGGGTGTTTATCAGGGCGACGGCTGGAAGTATGAAATTGGAATTGTCAGCGACACGCTGACGCTGGAAGGCGGCAAGTACGATTTTAATTATACCTTTCCCGGATTCAGAAACAACGAGAGCACACACGACCCCTCTGACGAGCACCTCAACTGCGTCAATGTGGTCAATATCGTTGTCCAGCCGGGCGCAACGATCGTCGGCGGTGTGTTCGAGGAAATAGGACTTTTGAACAATGGCACCGTTACAAACGGTCTGTTCAGAGGAACCGATGTCAAAAACAACGGCACTCTGAACTGTCTGTTCAAATCAAAACCTTTCGGCATAGGATATCACTCGCTGACAGCTGCGGACAACTTAGCCGTCGAGGTGTTACTTTATTCATTTGGAAACACAGAATCTTTCTGGTCCGATCGTACGATTTACTTTACCGGAACTCCGACGCTCACCGTAAAGGTTGATAATAACCCTATCCAATACATCAACGGCGAAGAGCATTACGGCGGCCTGAAGCCTTCGGGTGTGAGTGGTTACTACACGTTTACCCCCAAAGTGGGCGAAGATGTTGTGCTGAACCTCCAACACTACGATACCGACCTTGAGATGACTCCCCGCGGCTTCCCCGTAACGACCGGGCGTGAGCCGATCTATCAAGATAACGACCCCACGAAACAACTCATCGGCTACAAGGGCAACGGCTGGAAGTATGAAAACGGCACGCTGACGCTGGAAAGCGGCGAATACGACTTTAGTTATCCTTACCCCAAAAGCAGTACCGGCACCCGCCATAGCAACCATGTCAGGTGCAATGTTGTTGTGAACGAGGGTGCGGCGATCACCGGCGGCATCCTCAATGGAAACAGCCTCACCAATTCGGGCACAGTGAAAGACGTCCTGATCGTGGGAGGATGGATCACAAACAACGGCACTCTGAGCTGTTTGTTGAGCACACTGACCAGCGGCAATAGTTTTACACGCCATACAGTGAAGGACGTAAATGGCGAGTACTTTTTCTTTAGGGCAAATTATTTATCTTCTGGCAGCACGGACCTACTTTACTTTACCGGAACTCCGACTCTTAAAGTAAAACTTTCATCGAATAAAGAAATCACCTGCATCAACGGCGATAAGTATTACGGCGGCCTGAGCAGTACCACAGATCCGGATGGTTACTACACGTTTACTCCCCCGGAAGAAGAAGACATCGTGCTGAACCGCGAGCCTTACGCTACCGACCTCGTGATCACCGAAGGCGGCATCCCCGACTCCACCAACCGTGAGCCAGTTTATGAGGACGGCAAAGTTGTCGGATATAAGGGCACCGGCTGGAAGTATAAAAACGACACGCTGACGCTGGAAAGCGGGAGCTACCGGTTCATCCACGAAGACGGAGATCCGACTTCTTTCACTACGGACAATATTTCCTGCAATGTTATCGTTCAGAATGGCGTGAGCGTAACCGGCGGCTACTTCATTCAGTCTTTGGTCAATTATGGCACCATCGAACGAGCGGCTATTTACCACGACCTCGAAAACCATAACACCATCAGAAACTCGTATATTTCTTCCAATACCGATCAAATCATCAACTCCGGTTCCATGGGCGATTGCTTGTTCTCACATCGGCCCAGCGTTTTCAAAACCTACTCTCTCAGCGAGGTAGAGGGTTACTCCATCTCTGCCACTCTGAACGGCGTCTCTGCTAGCATAGTGCAATCCGAATTTTATTTTACCGGAACGCCCACGCTTAAAGTACAGCTTGCAAAAGATGACGATTTCAAAAAAGTCACCTACATCAACGGCAAAAAGAATTACGGTGGCCTGAAGGGAGACGACCCATACCTCGGTTACACCTTCACCGTCGAAAAAGAAGAAGACATCCTGCTGAACGACTCGGTCAGCCGCGACCCCGCCCCCGCCTACACCCTCACCGTGACCGGCGGCGGTCTTGTGAACGGCAAGACGAGCGCGGTGGTGGAGGCAGGCAAGGAAGTGCGCCTGACCGTGGGCGAGATGCAGGAGGGCATGAGCTTCAACTATTGGGACCTGCCCACCGCGCTGACCCAAGCGCTGACGGACAAGGATTCCACCTTCAGCAATAAGGTCGAGCCCCTGACCTTTACCATGCCCGACCTGAGCAAGTACACCGAGGACAAGAGCCTCACCATCCGGCTGGACATCCGCCCGGCGGAGCTGCCGGACGATGACGACGGCCCGTCGGTGCTGGGCACCATGGCCACCGTGGCCGTGGGCGGCGCGGCGGCCGGCATCTTGGTGTGGCAGGGCGTGAGCCTCGGTGTGGACAGCTATTTGCAGCTCTCCCTGCCCGGCGGTGTGGCGGTGCCCACCAACCGGCGTGAGCTGGTGAAGCTGCTGTGGGAGACGGCGGGCAAGCCCGACGTGGTGCTCCCGGCGCTGTACGGCGACGTTTCCGCCGAGGACGGCGAGCTGCAGAAGGCGACCCGCTGGGCCATCGACAACGGCCTTGTGAAGCCCGCCGACGAAACCGACGCCTCCCGCTTTGACCCCGACCGTTACGTCACCAAGTACGACGTGTTCGGCGCGTGGCTGAAGCTCAAGAAGCTGATGAAGTAACTTCCCCAGTCCTCTCCGAGGCCAGCCCCCTCTGGGAGCTGGCGCGAAGAAATCCCCCATAAACGGCAAGGCCGCACAGCGCAAAAACTGTGCGGCCTTTTTGCGCGGCGCTGTACCGCCCCAATTGTGAAATTTCATTTTGCTCGAAAAATTTAAGTTTCCCCTGCAATGTTTCGGGGCACTGGACCGTAT